>Ga0247727_10002592_pt1 | contig 41021 bp, 39 predicted proteins | sample WisWelCaveWW1625_FD_202498 | JGI IMG/M metagenome (GOLD analysis project Ga0247727, IMG submission 202498) | Biofilm microbial communities from Wishing Well Cave, Virginia, United States - WW16-25 | ecosystem: Environmental > Aquatic > Deep subsurface > Groundwater > Cave microbial mat | place... | reverse complement strand
CAACGCGTCCAGCACGATTTGCGCTTTGAGACTGACCGAAGTTCGTTTTCCTTTGGGCATGGCTTTCTCCAGAAAGTACACCTTTATTATGCCCGCTTTCGTGTCTAAATTCCCTTATCCACTTAATTTATTTGCTTTGCCATTTTATTCCTCTTTCTACTCATGAGATTGCACTAATGCCCCTCTACAATCCTCACCTCATCCTCCGTCAACCCATACAACTCATACACCAACTTATCAATCGCCCTATCCGTCGCCTCAACCTCCCGCTTCACCATCTCTGACTCCTGCGGCGTGCGCGCCGCAGGTTGCTTATGCAACGCCAACATCCTCTCCACCAGCGACACCATCTTATCGTGCATGGCTTTTTCGGCGGGGTCGGAGAAATTGATAGAGCGAATGGGAAGCTGTACCAAAAATTGTTTGTTAGCTGCGAAATAACCACCATGAAACGTTGTGCTGACTTTTTTCATAAACCAATCTAACAGTTTGCTATTCAATATTCCAGTTATATATTTGTGATTACCAAACTCTTGATTGATTGTTATTCCAAACCCTCCTGTCGTGACATTTACAAAATAAAAATCGTTTTCATCATAAAAGGCGGCTAAGCGAGTAATCATATAAGGGAGCATGATTTTAGGTTGCTCCCATGTATCTAAATTCTTTGGATAGAGTTGATACCATCCAACATCTTTGAATTTCCCATGTTCACGACCAGCTAACAATTCCTTATTTGACAGCAAATAACTCCAAGTTTTTGGAAAATCTTTCTTTAGCCGATTTTCTGGAATAAGTTTGAATTTGCCATCAGTGGTTTCGTAAGGGAATAGTACTTCTGCTGTTGGGGTCGCCCAATATCTGCCAATTTCGCCACTACGAACAACTGATTTTAAAATATTTGTTTCTATTTCTACTGAATCACCTAATTCTTTAGACTGTACTATTGTTAGTGGAGATTTCGCTTTCTGGCAACCTTTGAAAAGAAACACTGTATCTGCACTGGTTTGTAGACCAACAAAGATGTTTGCAATATCACCTAACTTTGTTGGCATTTTTTCCAATTTATCAAATAAAGCAGATCCGCTACCAACCGAAAAATTCCATTCGCTTTCGGTCACGCGGCTGGCATTGATTTTGCCCGCCGTCGAGACCTCCGAGTTCTCTGAGAACTCGGAGGTCTGTGTGCGCCACGCATCCAAATTCTGCACTTTCTCAAACTCAAATTCAGCATGTCCTGCTTTATCAAGGAACATCAAACAAGTGTATGTTGTTGCGTTTTCAAAGACTTGTTGATCTCCAAAGTGAACTACTTTGGCAAGATGTTTCCCATTTGCTATCACACCGCGTAAAGGCTCGCCGTATTGAGCGTTGAAGAACTTGTGCGGCAAAATAAAACCTAATCTTCCTTTTTCATTGAGCAGGCTCAAAGCCTTTTCAACAAAGACTACATAAATATCATAGTTGCCTTTGCTGGCGGCTTTGTATGTTCTTTTGTAATACTCAACATTGATGGAGGATGTTTCCTGCAATACCTGAATCCGAATATACGGCGGATTCCCAAACACAGCATCGAACCCGCCTTGAGCAAACACCTGTGGAAACTCGGCTTTCCAATCAAAGGCGTTCACACGCTCGCGTTCCTCCTGCTCCACCATCATGCGCCCCTCAAAATAATCGTAGCCGATCAACGAATTTCCGCATTTGATGTTGCGTCCCAGGTCGGGCAGGACGCGCTCCTGAAATAACGCCAACTGCGAGCCAATCGTCTCATTGCTTTCGCCTTCCAGCACCTTCAAGAGCAGCGAGAGTTTCGTCACTTCCACGGCTTGCGGGTCAATGTCCACGCCGTAGATGTTGTTGAGCAGGATTTCTTTTTTCTTTGCGGTTGTTAATTTATATCCATCTTTGTTTTGGTAAATGGCGGGGTTCTTGCCCGTCATCCATTTTTCAGGCGAGTGTTCCGCGTCAGCGTACCACTTCAAATGCCAGTCCAATAAATATTGAAACGCGCCCAATGGGAACGTCCCTGAACCGCAGGCGGGGTCAAGGAATTTCAAACGCGCAACTTCTTTGGGAGTGTAAGTCGGATTGACAATCCAACCTACGGTATTTTGCACAATGTTTTCCACGATAAACGTCGGCGTATAAAACACTCCGCCCGCCTTACGCACTTCGGGCTTCTCCTCCACCTTCGCCTGGTGCCCGGCTGTGAGCCTGATCACCTTGCCGAGAAAACGTTCATACACCTGTCCCAAAATATCAGATGGAATTTCACGGAACACATACGGGCTTTCGGGATAATACAGATTCTTGAGGATGTCCTGCAAGACCTTATCATCCACGTTCAGACTCAGGGTGAGGCTGTCTGCCGCGCCTGATTGTTCTTTCTCCTCTCTGAAATGAAAAAGTCCAGAGTTGTAACGCGCATCCGCTTTTTGAAATAACGCGCCCAAGCCTGCATACACATCTTTGCCAGCAGAAATTTCCTTGAGTTGCTCATCGCGTTCCACGCCGCGATCTTCGCAGATACGCAAAAAGATAATGCGGTCAATCGTCATCTGCACGGCGTAATTCAACTCGCGCACGCTCAATTCTTCATTGCGTTTGGCGATATTCTTTGCCAGCAAATCGCGCCAGCGTTCGATCTCCGCCAGGAAGGCATCGTCAACTTCGGTTGTGCCTTTCTTGCCCTTCAAGTTTTCGGCGTATTGGTCAAACGAACCTTTGAGAACCGCGTCACGCGAAAAGATTGCCGCAATCTCATCCCACTTATCCACATAATCTTTGAAGCCATACAACGCGATGCGCGCCAGTGAAGCCTTGTCTTTTTTATCGGGCTTCGCGCGGCAATCATAGACTGCAAACTCTTCAAAGTCCGTCAATACGCCCAAAGGCAATTTTGCAGACCACGCATAACGCCGCAACTGGAACGCGGGGCTAATATCCGTTTCGATTTTTACGGCTGGCTTCTTGGCTTCGACAAAAAATTTGCGCTGTCCCCCGATGCGAAAGGCATAATCCGGCGCCTTGGTCGCGCCTTCGATCTCAAGCGAATCCTCGTGAATGACATCCTTGTACGCTTCGGCATAGCCCTGCTTGTTGAACACATCCCAACCCAGCGCTTCAAAGAACGGGTCCAAAAACTCGCGGCGCAACTGCGTCTCGTTGTATTTACCCGAACGATACGAATCAAGATGATCTTCAAAGCGTTTTACAAGTTGACGAATATTTTCAGGCGCTGGCATCTGTTTTACTGCGTCGGAGTCGGCGTTGGGGTTCGCGAGGGCGTGGGAGTTCGAGTCGGCGTCCGCGTGGGCGTGACCAGCTTGGTGGCGGTCGGTCTTCTTGTGCTTGTCGGCGTGGGGCTGGACGTTGGCGTAACGAGCGCGGCGAGATGCTCCTCCGCTTCGGCGCGCATTTCATCGGTCACGGCTTTTTGGGGCAGGTCCAATAACAGCGACCAATAGTCGGCGGCTTGCCCCGGTTTCTCGCGTCTCTCGAAGGCGATGCCAGCCCAATAATAGATCAGCGCCTTTTGTTCGTCGGTCTCCGCCAGCGCCTCGGTCTTGTCAATGGATTGTTCGGCGCTGCCGTAACGTTCGTTCAAAACATGCGCGCGGAGTATCGCCAGGTTGATGTCAAACGAGTCGCGATATTCCCTCTCGACGAAGCCCAGGTCTTCGTTGGCGGCGGGACCGTTCCCCAATTCCACGTTGGACAGGAAGCGATAGTAATACGCCTCGCGCCGCGTCCGTTCGAGGGCGGTGACGCGGTCCATCATCGTGATCGTCTGTTGGTATTCGCCGAGTTCGAACAGCAGTTCCCCGAACAATACGCTCGCCGGGACGTCCCCCGGTTTGTACGTGATGTAGATCTGCAGCGACTGGATGGCTGCGTCGTTGTCTTCGAGCGCGGCGTGGATCTGACCGAGCAGGAGATAATTTTCCAGCATGATCAGATCGAGTTTTTGGGATTCCAACGCGGCGCGCAACGCGAGATCGAGTTCGCCCTCCTTGAAGCGCGCCTGCGCGAGATAATGAAAGACCAGCGGGGAACCCGGCAGGCGCGTGTTCGCCTCGCCCAGATCGTTGAGCGCGCCGGTGATGTCGTTATCCCTGGCTTTGACCCGCGCCCGTTCGAGATACGCCTCGCCAAAATTCGGGTCGAGGCTGATGGCTTGATCCAACAACGGGAGCGCGTTGGTATTCGAGTCGAGCGCCAGGCGGGCGCGCGCCATGCCAACGTATAGAGGCCCGAAGTTCGGATTCTGATCAATGCCGCGACTGTAGGCTTGCATGGCGCCGTTCGGATCGTTCTTGAAGCGATACGCCTCGCCCAGATAGTAGTACGCATAGGTCGAGGTCGGCTCGGCTTCGATGATCTTGTTGAGCGCTTCGATGGCTTTATCCCATTCGCCCGTCCTGAAGGCGCTGCCAAACTGAAGCAGAAAGTCCGCTGTGAGCGGCGAACGCTCCGTTTCGACGTATAACGCGGTGGGCGTATACGGCTCTGCCAGCAAATCAGATAACGGCCCGCTCGGAGTCCCGGCCGCTTGTGTGGCGGGTTTCGCGCCGATGGCTGTGGGCGAGAGCGTAAAGGTCGGCGAAGGTCCCGGCGTGATGGTGGCGGGGCCGCGCGCGCGTTGCGTACTTGGGATGATCAACCCGAACGTCACCCCGGCGATCAGGCCGCCGAGCAACAGGATGGCGAGTCCCAGGCGAAAGACCGGGCTTTGCCGCACAGCCGCCCAGCCTTTGGGTCTTGGTTTTTCGTGCGCGAGTAAAAGTTTTTCCTCCCACGCGCGCGGGCGGTTCAACGGGAACGGCTTGACGGTTTCATCGGCGGGCAATGCCCCCAGCAGGATCAAGCCGCGTTTTGTCGCGGCATTTTCAGGGTCCAGTTTGAACGCGGTCTGCAAACAATAGACGCGCTCCTTGGGCGAGTCCATCGCGGCGCTGAGCCAGATCCAATATGTCACGTTGCTCTGGTCGGTCTTGATCAAGTCCGTGAGTAGATCGCGGGCTTTGCTTTTATTCCCCGCGCGCAGGGCTTCCACCGCTTCCTGAAATACGCCGTCGTCAACCATGCCTTGATTTTACCCTACTCGTGAAATTCCTCCACCTGATAAACGAAGGCGTCCAAACGTTTGACGCGCCACGCGTTTTCGCTCAAGCCCATTTTGCGGCATAAATAATTCAGGAACTCGGCGGGGTCGGGAATCTTTTCCCACACCTGCGGCAGGAACGTGGCTTTTCTGACGCCGTCGCTCAAAATGACGCCGTCCACGCGCGGTTTTAATTTGGATAACAGATCCGCCGCGCCCGCGTATGCAAGCGGACGCGGGCGCGTCAAACGCGAGACTTCGATACTGATCCTGTTTAATTCATCTTCTCTCACGGGAGGAAAGCGCGGATCCTCGAGCGCCGACTCGACGGCATGTTCGCGCACGTCCAGCGCCAGCGGCTGGCGCGCCTCCAGCGAACCGATGCAGCCGCGCAGTTCCCCGCGGATGGTCAGCGTGACGAACGACGCGCCGTCTTCGCGCAAATGCGTTGTCAGCGAGGCTTCGTCCAACGGCGGCAATTTCTCTCCGCGCACGCCGCGCTCCAACGCCTCCCGCGCCATGCGCAGCAGGGTCTGTTGTTCTTCAAGAGTTAGTTTATCTTGCATGGTCTGTTCCCTCCGCTATTCTTTCTTCTTTCATCTTTCCTTCATCATTCATCGTTTCGATTCGCCTGTGCTTGCGCCAGGCGCAAGCGTCACTCAACGCAAGCCTTCATCCTTCATCCTTGCTTTGGAGCCTCCAATACTTCCGGTTATGATGCGCCAGCGGATCGCCCTCGCCTTCGCCGCGCGCCGCGATCACCTCCGCCACAAACAGCGTGTTCTCGCCCACCGAGATCATATTCACCACGCGGCAATTGAAAAACGCTATACCGTTCTTGATCAACGGCGCCTCGAGATACAACCTTTCGGTCGGCACGCCTTCAAACCGATCCATGATCTCAGGATGTTTTCCCGCAAAGCGTTCCGAAAGTTCCTTCTGGTTGGAGGCGAGGATCGTGACGGAAAACTCGCCGGATTTTTCCGCCAGTTCGTGCGTGTGCGTCAGTCTTTTCAACGTCACTGAAATCAGCGGCGGCTCCAGTGAAATGGAAGTAAACGAATTGACAGTCATGCCACATCGTTGCCCGTCATGGGTCGCGGTGACGACAGCCACGCCGGTCGTCCAGGCGCGCATGGCATGGCGGAGTTGTTCGGGGTCGAGGGTCATGGATGCTCCAATCTGAATTCATCATACTGAGGAGGCATGGGGGAGTCAAGGTTATAATCCCCAAAAAATTCTGTAGGACAAAATGCCGTCCTTCGATACGGCTTCGCCACTCAGGACAAGTTTGCCCTACACAGGAGTCATGCCATGCTCAAAGTCGGATACATCGGATTGGGGTTGATGGGCAAGTCCATTGCGCGGAATATCCTCAAAGCGGGTTTTCCCCTCGTCGTTCATAACCGTTCACGCGCCTCAATGGACGAACTCGTCGCGGAAGGCGCGGTCGCCGCGAACTCTCCAAAGGAAGTCGCGTCGCAAGTGGACGCGGTCTTTACCAACCTCCCCGATTCGCCCGATGTGGAAAAAGTCGCGCTGGGTGAAAACGGGATCATCGAAGGCGCGCAGGATGGACTCATCTATGTTGACAATTCAACCATCAAGCCCGCCTCGGCGCGCATGATCGCGCGCAAACTCGCTGAGAAAAATGTCTTCGCGCTCGACGCGCCCGTCTCAGGCGGAGACATCGGCGCGCGTAACGGGACTCTTACGATCATGGTCGGCGGCGACGCGTCCGCATTGGAAAAGGTAATGCCCGTGTTTATGGCGATGGGCAAAACAGTCACACACGTCGGCGACGCGGGCGCGGGTCAGGTGGCAAAAGCCGCGAACCAGATCATGGTCGCGGCGCAGATGGTGGCGCTGGGCGAACTGCTGGTCTTCTCGAAAAAGGCGGGAGTCGATCCGCGCAAAGTGGTGGACGCGATCAAAGGCGGCGCGGCGCAATGCTGGACTCTGGATGTCAAGCCGCCGCGCCTGTTCGACGGCAATCGCAACCCCGGCTTCAAGGCTCACATGCAATTGAAGGATTTGAAAATTATTATGGAAACCGCGCAGGAATACGATATCCCCGTTTCGTCAACCATTGAGAACGCGAAACTCTTTCAGCAGATGATTGACTCAGGCATGGGCGAGTTGGATAACTCCGCCGTGGTCGGCGTGATTGAGAAACTTGCGGGCGTGAAGATTTAGCGGCCCGACTGGCTGGTATCGCTTGGCATGGCGATTACAAATAAACGTCCCCAGCTCAATTGTCCGTCCGCTTCAATGCAGGTTTGGAAGGTAACGCGGCGGTCGCCAACATAAGCCCGCTTGAACATCTGCCCGGCGCTGAGGGTTTCGTCTTTGTCGAGATCTTTGAACGCGCTGTACGGGCTGTTGGGTTGCAGGGCCTGGTATTTCAAAATTTCCGTGATCGTAAAATATTCCACGCGCCCATCGCCGTAGACAAGACGGACTTGCTGGCCGATTGCAAGTTGCGAGAAGAATTTACCCGCGAGATGATTATGAGCCAGCAAGCCGACGTTCCCATATTGTGAAGCCATCCCGAACTGGGTCGCCTTCCCGTCGTTGTTTGAAACGTATCCGGCTTTTCCCGAAGGTTGTTGAACCACGGGCAAAGCCAGCGTATCTTCGACATAGACGCCGCGCAGTGTGTCCTTCTGTCCGTTTTGCACCGACCTTGAAAATTCCGCGAAGGCAGGCAGGGATGAGTCTGCCAGCGCGGAGATCGGATCCAGTAAAAGCGCTGTCAGCGTAAATAGAATCAGGCTAAGGTTTACCCTAAGCGATGTCGAAGGGTTAAGAATGGAGCGGACAGTCCCGCGTTTTTCGAACATCATATTTCCATGTCTCCTCGTGCGTTCGATCAAGACGCTCAAAATCCCGGCGGGATACGATCCTATCGAACAGATGCTGATAAGGTTCCGAATAATAAGAGCGGATTGTGTCCCGTTTTTCAACGGGCTTGCTCTCTCGGATTAATTGGGCGGATTATATTCAACGCTTGCGCGCTTTCGCTTTTCACTTCGGTAATATCGGCTTACAGGGATGCAATCGCGTCTTCGCCGCAGAACATCCAGCAGTGTTTCCCATTATTCATTTTGCATCTATGCTACACTTGCGCTTACAAATCCCATGAACAACGAAACAAAACAGCGCCTTCCGTTTTGGCTCAAACTCATGTACGGTTCCGGCGATTTCGGCATCGCCAGCGTCGGCGTCCTGCGCGCGCTCTTCCTCGCCATTTACCTCACCGATGTCGTCGGGCTCGAGCCGCGCCTCGCCTCGTATGGCGCGTTGATTGGTTTCATTTGGGACGCGGTCAACGATCCGATTGTCGGCGTATTGACCGACCGCCTGCGTACGCGTTGGGGCCGCCGCAGACCCTTCCTGCTCTGGTTCGCCGTCCCGTTTGGATTAAGTTTCATCATCCTGTGGTCCGCGCCGGATTGGGACAGCCAGGTCGCGTTGTTGACTTACGTGACTCTCTCCTTCATGCTGGCGGATACGCTTCAGACTTTGATCTCCGTGCCGTATCTTTCCCTGACCCCCGAACTGACTCCCGATTACGACGAGCGCACCAACCTGACAAGCTTCCGCAGTTTCTTTCAACTGGCCGGCGCGTTGATCGTCAGCGTTGCGGCGCCCAACGTTATTTCCGCGGTGATTGCCGCAGGCGGGACCCAACAGCAGGGTCTTATGCTCGTCGGCGCGATCTTCGGCGGTATCGGCGCAGTTCCATTGATCTTGATCGGGCTCTTTATCAGGGAAAACCCCTCTCCCGAGCAGACTGAATCCATGCCTGTACTGGAAATGCTGCGCATGACATGGCGGAATATTCCATTCCGTTACGGGGTGGCAATTTACGTATTCAATTGGACGGCCTCGGATATGATCAACGTGGCTTTCCCGTATTTCCTGTTGTATTGGGTCGCGCAGGGAGACCTGCTCGCAAAGGTCGGCGGCTTCGACTATAAGTCCGCGTTCTTCGGCGTTCTATTGGCCGTCGCCATTGCCGCCATCCCTTTCTGGCTGTGGCTGGCGCAAAAAATGAATAAACGTAATGCCTATATCCTGGGTATGATGCTGTGGGTCGTCATGCAGGTATTGATCTACACAGTCCCCCAGCAGGGCATCCTTTACCTGCTCCTGATTGCCGCGTTGATCGGGATGGGCGTTTCAGCCGCCTACACCCTGCCCGACTCGCTCTTCGCCGACATCATCGAATGGGACGAACTCCGCACGCGCCGCAGGCATGAGGGCATCTATTACGGCATCCGCGCCCTGATCCGCAAATTGACGGGCGCGCTGGCGATCTTCATCACCTTGCAGGCATTGGGAGGGTCGGGTTATCAACAGCCCATCAATGAAATCCCGCAATTGCAATCCGCCTCCACCTTGACGATGATCCGTTTGCTCGTGTCGCCGTTCGGCGCGGTGATGCTTTCAGGCACGATCATCTTCGCATGGTTGTTCCCGCTCTCGCGCGAGCGCTACGCGCGGATGCAAAAATTACTGGAGCGACGACGGGCGCGTATGGCGAAATAAAAAGTTGCGCTATTCCTTCTCGCCGCTGATCTTCATCCACGCTTTCTTCATGATCATGGCGTCCTCCTCCATGATCGGGCTTTCGCATAAAATCCTCCCTCCGCAGTTAAACTCCTTCAATACCTGAAACAGAAAATTGATCTTCAGATCGGATTCGCCCAGCGCCAGGTGATTCTTCTCGCCTTTGGGACCGTATTCGATTCCCGAAAGATGGATGTGCAGACTCTTCAACGCCTCTTTCCCCAGCGCCGCCTGATACGCTTCGAGCGACTTGGTCCACTCTTTGAGCGTGTTCATCGTCCCATCGCCGGGACGCGCGTGCAGGTGCGCGAAATCCAGGCACGGCAGAACGCCCTTGATGGACTTGCTCATCTGCAACGTATCTTCAAGCGATCCCAACATGGCAGACTTTCCCATTGTCTCGGGTCTTAACGTGACCGGGTTCTTTGCCTTGCGTAATTCGTCCGCGCAGCCCTTCAACCGTGGGATTGCCACCTTCAACACATCGGCGGGCGGACGTTCAAAATACGAACCGGGATGAAAGATGATATCCGTCGCGCCCGCGAGATTGCCATAATGTGCCGCGTCCATGAGCCGCTTGCGCGATTTGGGCCACTCCTCCTCCGTCGCGTTCAAGTTGAAAAAATACGGCGCGTGGACGCTCAACGAAACGCCATGCCCCACTGCTTTATCCTTGATCAACGCGCACGTCGCCTCCGTCACGCGCACCGATTGCACCCAGCCCAACTCCAGCGTATTGAGTCCAATGGACTTGCTGAACTCAATCGCGCCGGCAGAACCGCCCGGCTTCTTGGGCGTACCCAGCGGCGAACCAACCGTGCCGAATTGAAAAGATAATGTCATAAAGTCTCCAATCTCTAATTCTCCAGTTATCAGTCAACAGCGATCTGTCGTCAATTACCAGCGATCAGCGCCGCGATCCGCGCCCACAACGGCGGACCCAAAATCAGCAACCCGATCAACACCGCCGCGAGCGCCGCGACCAGGACCGCGCCCGCGCCCACATCCTTGCCCGCCTTCGCCAGCGGATGAGGCGCCGGGCTTGCCAAATCCACGATGATTTCGATGGCGGTGTTGATGAACTCGGCGGTAAAGACGACTGCAATGGTTAAGACCAGCACGGCCCAATCGCGCGGCGGCAATCCCAGCCACAAGCCCAACGCCACGACGACCGCCGCGACGATGGAATGAATCCAGGCGTTGTATTGTGTCTTGACGACGAAACCCCAGCCGCGAAAGGCATGACCGAACGCGGCGATACGTGAGTAGAGAAATTTTTTGACGGTCATGGTTTTACGAAATACGGAATACGCAACACGCAATACTTACTCCGTATTTCGTATTGCGTAATCACTCCTCGCGGATTTGAATCTTGCCAAGCCCAAGCGCTTCCAAAATCTCGCGTTGCGCCTTCCACATCTTCGCCTTCTCTCTGGGTTTGGCGTGATCGTGTCCCAACAAATGTAACACGCCATGCACGATCAGAAGTTGCAATTCCGCTTCAAGTGAATGACCGGCTTCTTGCGCGCTTTTGCGGGCGTAGGGGATCGAGATGAGGATATCGCCCAGATAACGCGCGCCAGTTTCAGGGTCCGCTTCGGAGGCGGGGAAGGAAAGCACGTCGGTCGGCGCGTCGATTCCCAAATAGTCCCGGTTCAATTGGCGGAGTTTCCGGTTGTCCGTCAACACAATGGAAAGATGCGCGTCCAAAGATTCGCGTTGCTGATCGAGCGCGGCGCGTACGGCGCGTTCGATCAGCGCCGGGGGAAAATCATATTTCGATTCGATGTTGATCATGGCATTTTTTGTAGCGCGATATTTATATCGCCTCTTGGCAGGGCGACATGAATGTCGCGGTACGCTTACTTCTTTGGCGCGGTGACGATATTTTCCAGCGCCGATCCTTCTTTTGGATAGGCGACGCGCGGGTGATACGCGCCGCGCAGAATGGCGGTAAACGCGTCGGTGATGATACTCAGGTCGCGCGCGGTGAGCGGCGTGTTGTCGAGTTGTCCCTGCTTCTGCGCGCTCTCGATTGTGAGGAGAACGATCTTGCGGATGTCCTCCTCGGTTTGCGGACGATGGGCGCGGGCGCGCGCCTCGGAGCCGTCGGCGAGCATCAGCAACGCGGTCTCGCGCGAGCGCGGGCGCGGACCCGGGTAACGGAATTTTTCAACGTCCACTTTTGTCGGATCGCCGCCCGCCATTTCGAGCGCATGGGTGTATTGATAGCGCGCGACCATCGTGCCGTGATGCTCGAGGATGAAATCGTCAATGCGGCGCGGCAGGCGGTGTTTGCGCGCCAGCGCGGCGCCGTCGGCGACGTGCGCGATGATGGCGGCCGCGGCGACCGCCGGGTCGAGGTCTTCATGCGTGTTCGTCTCGCCCTGCGGCTGGTTCTCGATGAAGAACATCGGGTTGAGGGCCTTGCCCACATCGTGGAACAGCGCGCCGACGCGCGTGAGCAGGGCGTCCGCGCCGATTAACTCGGCGGCTTGCTCGGCAAGGTTCGCCACCTGCAAACTATGCTGGTACGTGCCGGGCGCGTTACGCAGGAAGAATTGCAGCAACGGGAAATCGGGTCTCGATATTTCGATGAGTTGCAACGCGGTGGTCAGTCCCAGGCTTTGCGCGAGGAAATATTGCAACACCAGCGCCAGGCTCGACGACGCCAGACCGATAAACAGCGCCGCGCCGGTGAGTTGAAACACAGCGACCCCGTCGGTTGGCGTGAACGGGATGCGGAACGCGATCAGCATGGCGATGCCCGCCGCGGCCATCGCCGCGCCGGCGCGGAAGAACGTCCACACGCGCCGCGCCGTGCCGAGCGCCAGCACGCCGGTCAATGAGGTCGCCAGGTAATAAGGCAGAAGGTCCAGCGTGTTTGGCAGCGCGTACGCGGCGAGCAGGGAGATCGCAAACGAAAACACAATGCCCGTCTCCACGCCGAACAAGGTGGAGATCAACAAGCCCACGGCGGGCAACGGGAACGCATACGGCAATACCGTGCGGCCCGGGATCACAACGCGCGCGCCGACCAGAAAAATAATGAAGATGATCGCGACGACAACCAGGCTGCGCGCGTCCAATAAAAACTGCAAACGCCGCCGCGAAAAATACAAGGCGATGTACGCGCCCGCCATGATCACGAGCGCGCCCGCGCCGGCATAATCCAGCCAGGGGCTGGCGTCTTCGATTAGTCTGAATTGCTGTAACGCTTCGATTTGAACGTCTGTGACGATCTGCCCGCGCAGGACAATGATCTCGCCCTCCTTATATGCCTGCGTGACCGGCAGAACCGCCTCACGCGCGGACCTTTTGGCGGCTTCCGTCAATTCGGCGCTGTACACGCTGTTGGCTGTGACGTACGCCGTAACCAGTTCCGCGACCAGCGCCGCCTGTTCCTCGTTCAACGAAAGACTCACCAGCGAAGGCACGCTGCGCCGCGCGCTTTCCACGTCCACATCGCGGATACTGCGCCGCATCACCTGTTCCAGCGCGCTCAACGCTTCCTGCTGGATCGCGTCCCAACGCGCGGAAGGGAGCGCGATCAGCTGGTCAATCGTTCCCGGTTTGATGACGATGTCGCTTAATGAAGCGATGTCCGCTTTCTTTTGTTCGGGCGTGGAGTTTGGATCGTCGCGCGTGAGAGCGATATATTGCAGAGAGGCGCGCAGGCGTTCGATCTGCCGCCGCGCAATTGCCGGATCGGGAGGAGCGTAGACAGGCGCGACCGCGTTTTCCGCCGCCAGCCGCGCCGTCTCCGTCAACGCTTCGCTGACGTATTCATCTATGTCCCGCGGGGCTTGAAAGTTATTGGGAGCGACCTCGCCGGCCTGCAAAGAGACTGTCGTCGAATTGAATAGCGGCAGGATCAAAACCCCATACGAGATCGCGCCCACGAGCGCCAGCAGAATCAATTGAAGCAGTCGAATATGCCTGGGAGTCGGTCGTTGTCGCGCGGGAATTGTCCCCATGTTAAGTCAACCGCAAGACCCTGAAGGTCTGTTCAGCATAAAGCCTCAAATTACGGCGGGATGTCGCGCTTGAATTTTTCATGGATCAGCCAAAGAGACCTTTAGGGTCTGTTTGAATCTACTTTGGTTGAAGCAGTTCGCGCACAGCCGCGCTGACCATATCGTTCGGGGCGCGTCCCGCCACGCGCGGCATGACGAGTTTCATCACCCTACCCATGTCGGCAGGCGACGCCGCGCCCGTTTCAGTGATGGCGGCTTGGACGAGCGCGCGCAATTCCTCGGCGGGCATGGCTTTGGGCAGGAAGACTTCGATTACTTCGATCTCGGCTTCGTTGGCTTCAATCAAGTCGGCGCGATTGGCTTTCTTCGCCTCCTCCAAGGATTCGCGGCGGTTCTTGATCTCCTTTTGCAGAAGCGCCATAATCGCCGCGTCGTCGAGTTCGATACGCTTATCCACCTCCGCCTGTTTGACCGCGGCGAGCGCCATCCGCAACGTGCGCTTGCGGACTTCGTCCCCGCTCTTCATGGCGTCCTTCATGGAGTCGTTGAGTTGGGTTTTGAGCGTCATTTGGAGAATTATACCCGTGTCGGGAATGGAACGCCGCTATGATGAGATTTTGTTTTTGCAAAACAACATCCCGTTCCACGTTATTTCATCGGCTCCCTGAAATCGTAAATCCCATCTTGCACTCCCCACTTCTTCCTACAACCATAACACTCCAGGTATGCGGTTCGATCCTCCAGCGGTAAAAATCCACAATCCGGGCATTTGAAAAATGAGCCGATACTTATGATCCGCGGGGCGGTCTCTTCGCCATGGATGCCATGATGCCTGCCTCGCCGCGCTTTAACAAACACGGATGGCGTCAATTGCCACCACATCCCTGTCCACTGCAACAGGGAATCGAAGAAGACCAGAACCCCCGTTGGCGCAATCTTCTTCAACCAGCCTATGCGGAAATGGGAAAGCGCCAACATCCTTTGAATTGTGAAGTCCCGTTGATCCAGCCAATAGCGGATGGCTTTCGGGTGGAAATTAAAATTGAGCCTGGCAAACTCCACCGGCGTCAAAGTGAATGGACTCCACTCCTGTTTACCCAGCCAATAACGGAAGATTGCCTTGAGATTCAACTTGTTTGCAAATTCAAGGATGAACGTCCCGCCGGGGCGCATCACATTTTTTACCTGCAACAGCGCTCGAGGGACATCGGTGATATGATGCAGGACGCGGATCATCGTCGCGCCGTCGAACAAGCCGTCCACAAACGGGAGGCGGTAGGCGTCCGCCGCGACGTAGAAATATCTGTCCGAGACGCCGAGACGCTGCTGCGCCTGTTCGAGTTGGGTGCGCGAATAATCGAGCAGGACGACGCGGTCAAAGCCGCGGTAGCGCGCGACGTTGCGTCCCGCGCCAGCCCCAATGTCAAGCAGGATGCGTCCTTTGTTCGGGAGCAGGCGCTTGAGGGCAATCGCTTCCACGCCGTCTTCGTACGCGCGTCCGCCCTCATCCCAAAAAGCGGATTGGTAATCGGAACCTTCGTAGTCGCAGATGGGAGGGTTGGTCATGTGGTTTTATAGTTTGATAGTTGGGTAGTTGAAAAGTGGGCAATGAGGAAATTGTACCCGACCATCCAATAATCCGACCATGCGACGATTAGACTACTTGACTGATTACCGATCACCGATCACTGATCACTGATTACCGATCTCCGCCTCACCGTTTGACATTTATCTTCGTAAACGCTTCATTGATCAATTCCAAAAAACTTTCCACATGGATCGGCTTCGACACGTAGCCGTCGCATCCCGCCTGCAGCGCGCGATAACGATCACGCGGCAACGTATGCGCCGTGATGGCGTACAACGGGATTGCTTTTAGTTCGATGTCCGATTTAATTTTTTCAGCGGCCGTCCAGCCGTCCATTTCGGGCATGCCCAAATCCATCAGGATCAGATCGGGCCTTTGATAACGCGCCGCGTCCACGCCGTCGCGCCCGTTGACCGCGAGAAAGACATCGTAACCGGCGCGTTCCAGCACAAAGCGCACGAGTTCATAATTATCCATGTTGTCTTCGACAACCAGGATGCGTCCCTTGCTCATGGACTTAACTATACCCCGTCTCAACGCATCGGGCAATGACGTATAATAGACTTTATTGGTAATAAGCTAAAAATTCATATTGGACGCTGATAAACGCAGAAAACGCAGATTTTTCTCTCTGTGAATCAGCGTGAGTCAGCGTTCATCTGCGTCCCAATTTTATTTCCGATAGAGTCTAATTAAAACGTAGTAACGACTTCAGTCGCTTGAAGCGCAGACGATTTGAGTCGCCGCTGCGAAAATCCGCAACAGTCCGACGCCCCAAATCATGAAAATTCTCTTCGTCGCAGACGCCCGTTCCCCCATTGCCACAAATTGGATTCGTCACTTCGCGCAACGCGGCGCTGAAGTGCATATCGCCTCCACGTTTCATTGCTCTTTGGATTTCCCCATCCAGAGCCTTGAGATCACGCCCGTCGCGTTTAGTTCGGTTAAGAAACCTTCCAGCGGATCGTCGCGCGCGCTTCGAACATTCAGCAAACTGACGACGCTCGGTTCAACCCAAATCATAAAACTGCGTACCGCCATTCGACACTGGATCGGACCCTGGACCATTCGCCGCGCCTCCCAGAGATTGCGCGCGTACATCGAGCGCGTCCAGCCCGATCTCATTCACGCCATGCGGGTTCCCTACGAAGGCATGCTGGCCGCGGACGCGCACACCGGTGCCGCGCCGTTGATCGTTTCGATCTGGGGCAACGACTTCACATTGCACGCGCCGTCCACGTCCATGATGAGGCATTACACGCATTGGACAATGCAAGCCGCCGACGCGCTCCATGCCGATTGTCAGCGCGACGCGCGTCTCGCGCGGGAGTGGGGTCTCAGCGAAGACAAGCCCCGGTTGGTCGCGCCAACCAACGGCGGAATCCGAAACGATGTTTTTTATCCCGCTGAAAAGCCCGTGGAAGAACCGATCATCATCAATCCACGCGGCTTTCGCGCCTATGTCCGCAATGATTGTTTCTTCAAGGCAATTGCGCTTGTGTTGACGAAACATCCGAATGCAAAATTTTTATGCGCTTCCATGGCGGGCGAGGCTCAGGCAATTCAGTGGATTAGAGAATTGGAGGTTGGTCACGCAGTTGAACTGCTGGCGCCCGTCCCGCATTTTGAAATGGCAAATGCTTTTCGCCGCGCGCAGATCGTCGTCTCGCCAAGCATCCACGACGGCACGCCCAACACGTTGCTCGAAGGCATCGCCTGTGGATGTTTCCCCGTCGCCGGGGATTTGGAATCGATCCGCGAATGGATCACGCCGGAGGAAAACGGCTTGCTGTTTGATTCGAACGATCCGCAATCCATCGCATCAGCGATCATCCATGCCATTGAAAACAAAAACCTGCGGGAGAAAGCCACAGGCTTGAATCGGGAGATGATCGCGTCCCGCGCGGAGTATGTGAGTAATATGCAGAGGGCGGAGGCGTTTTATGGGGAAGCAATTAAGTATACAAGGAGGCAAGTAGACAAGTAGACAAGGAGAGACGTGTTTACTTGTATACGTGTTTCCTTGTCTACATATTTACTCCCCGCGCGGCGCGCGCATCGCGTCCAGCCGCTGACGCAGTTCGATCTTGCGCTCGTCCGCGGCGTGGCGGATATCGCTGAAGAAGCCCTGCCCGCGCGAACGGATCTGGTTGCGAAGCTCCTCGCCTGAATCCGGAGCCATCAACAGCGCGATAGTCGAGCCGACCAGCCCGCCCACGACGATCCCCATCAAAAAGCCAAACATTCGTTTCATATTGATTCTCCTTTTATGCCAGCTCAAGGCGGCGTCCCCGCCGCCGAGGACGGCGGCTCAAGCAGTTCAATTTCAGACAAATTTATTATAGATGAAATTCCGATTTTGTGGAATAATTACGAGCGTAGCGAAGGCCGCGCGTATCCTGCGTGAACGCGACGGCGACTTATTCCAAAGCTGTCCAACTGTGACGACAAGGGGACGATCACAACCAAACGGCTCCTACCACTTTTCGGAGGATACCATGTCTACCCCTGCCCCTGTTTCGATCAGCGCGAACGCGCGCAAAAAAGTGACGACGCTCACGCTTCGTCAAAAGAAGGAACGCGGCGAGATCATCACGATGCTCACCGCGTACGATTACCCCACCGCCCTGGCAATGGATAAAGCCGGGGTGGACACGATCCTCGTCGGCGATTCGCTGGCGATGGTTGTGCTGGGATATGAAAACACGCTTCCCGTAACGATGGAAGAGATGCTCCATCACGCGCGCGCCGTGGCGCGCGGCGCGAAGTCCGCCCTGCTCATCGGCGATATGCCGTTCATGTCGTACCAGGTCTCCGTCGAAGAGGCGACGCGCAACGCCGGCCGCTTTTTGCAACAAGGCGGCATGGACGCGGTCAAGCTCGAAGGCGGACGCGAACGCGCCGAGGCGATCCGATCCATTGTCAACGCGGGCATTCCTGTGATGGGACACCTCGGACTCACGCCGCAATCCGTCAACCAACTCGGCGGGTTCCGCGCGCAGGGCAAAACCGCCCGCGCCGCCAAGCGACTCGTCGAAGACGCGCTCATCCTCGAAGACGCCGGTTGTTTCGGCATCGTGCTTGAATCGGTCCCCGCGCGCCTGGCGGAATTGATCTCGAAGAAAATTTCCATTCCCACCATCGGCATCGGCGCGGGCGTGGGTTGCGACGGTCAGGTATTGGTCACACATGACCTGCTCGGTTTGTTTGATCGCTTCACGCCCAGGTTCGTCAAGAAGTACGCCAACTTCCACGCCGAGATGCAAAAGGCATTCGCCGATTACATCGAAGACGTGGAGACCAAACGCTTCCCCGCGCAGGAACACACGGTTGAGATGGACGATAAGGAGTGGGAGGGGTTGTTGAAAGAGTTGGGTTAAAGCTTTTACGGAACATGCAACACGAATTACATGTTGCGTGTTCCGTACTTCATAAGCCTCATGGATATATTAATCGTCGGCACGGGCGCGCTGGCGTGTTTGTTCGCGGCGCGGTTGACTCAGGCGGGACAACGCGTCTCGATGCTTGGCACATGGAAGGAGGGACTCGATGCCTTGCGTGAAAACGGCGTGAGACTTGTAGATGCAAATGGGAACGAGCAAAGTTTTGAAGTTCGCGCCACGGATGATCCGCGTGAGTGTGTTGGGACAAAATACGCGCTTGTCCTTGTCAAAGCCTGGCAGACGGAACGCGCCGCGCGTCAACTTGCAGAATGTCTCGCGGAGGATGGACTCGTCGTCACGCTTCAGAACGGGTTGGGAAATTACGAGATACTTGCTCAAGCCCTGAATTTCTTTGCCACAGAGAACACAGAGAAAACCAGAGAAAAAAACTCAGCTGTCTCTATGAACTCTGCGGCTAATAAACGCTCTCGCGTTTCCCTCGGCAGTACCACCACCGGCGCGACTCTGCTGGGCGCGGGGTGCGTGAGGGCGGGCGGGGAGGGGATCATATCGCTCGGACGGCACCAGGCTATCGGTCCGCTTGAGGCGCTGTTGAAGTCGGCGAATTTCAACGTGCATGTCGTCGAGGATCCGCAATCATTGATATGGGGCAAGCTCGTCATTAACGCGGCGATCAACCCGTTGACGGCTTTGTTGAAAATCCCAAACGGCGAATTACTGGAGCGTCCGTCGGCGCGCGAAATGATGGGCAAACTCGCGTGCGAGGTCGCGGAAGTCGCGCGCGCGGAAAATATCGCATTGCCTTTCGCCGATCCGATTGCGATGGCGGAGGAGGTGGCGCGCAAGACCGCCGCCAACCGTTCATCCATGTTGCAGGATGTGATGCGCGGCGCGCCGACTGAGATCGACGCGATCTGCGGCGCGGTGGTACAGCGCGCGCGCAAACACAACCTGGGCGCGCCGGTCAATTGGGCGTGCTGGCAGTTGGTGAGGGCGTTGGGTCATTAAGACTTCGGAAGTCTGTTTAAGGGATGACATCCTTCCGCCAGGTTGGCGGCTTTCGTTGTATTCCACGCGGCGGGGCATGGTAAGATAAAAGAAACATTACCGGTTCGCGGAGACTCCCCATGCGTAAATGGCTCGTCCTGACGCTTCCACTACTTATGCTCTTTCCATTCGCAACGCGGGCGCAGGCGCAAAGCGACATAAAGATCGAGACGCTGACCGTGCAACTGTGGCCTGAATACGACCAGCCCAGCATGCTGGTGATTTATGATTTTGAATTGACCGCAGACGCGTCGTTACCCGCATCAGTGGGACTCCGCATCCCCAAAGACGCCAACATCACCGCGGCGGCGTACCGGCAGGGCGTTGATTTTATAAACGCGGAATTTGCAGGTCCGGTTGAAGAGGCGAATTGGCAAATCGTCACGTTCTTCGTCAAGGAACGCACAGCCTATCATCTTGAATATTATCAACCGCTCACGCGCGATGGAAACGGCAGGTCTTTCAACTACCAATGGGCGGGCGGATATCCAGTCAAAAATCTGCGAGTCGAAATTCAATTGCCTGGGGATAGTACGGCGGTCAAATCAAGCCCCATGGCGCCCTTTATTCCCGATCAACAAGCCCTGAGAGGCAGCGCCTCCGCCAGCAATTTGGACGCCGACGCAACCTATCAATTGAACCTGAGTTATACGCGCCTAAGCAACGAGACCGTCGTCACCCCCGTCTCCCCGCAGGTAACGGCGTCGGAGCCGATCACCCAAAATACAACCGGGCGCGTCACGTTGAACAACCTGCCTTACATTCTGGGCGGCGTGGGCGCGTTGTTGATCGTCGGGGCGATCTATTATTTCTGGCGCTCGAATTCAATGGAGCAAACCGCCAAACCGCGCAGAAAGCCTCACAAGACTGAAGAAAGCGCGCAGGTCCACTGTCACGAATGCGGCGCCCGCGCCAATACCGACGATCGTTTCTGCCGCGTCTGCGGGACCAAACTGCGCGGCGGATGATTTGAGCGTAACAGGCGTTCTCTAACGCAGATTTTGAGTCAACGTTGATTACCGTGACCCATAACGCGTCCTTCTCCGCCGAAACCTGCCGCGCATACCAAAAATTTCCCTCTCAGACATCGCGTTCCACTTTGTCTCTCTTGTGCGGATAAAAATAGCGGGTAACAAAAGGTTACAAAACGGCCAATCTCTCGCCCATATAGGATTAAAATTCAATAAAGCGTTCATCAATTAGGATATTGGTACCGCTTTCAGACGTGAAAGTTCATGCTCCACAAATCCAAGTAGAATGACGGTTATCCGACCGACCAAAGGAGATAAAATGAAAACAATTAAATTGATGTTTACTGCGGCGCTGTTATTGGTAGTTCTGTTCGCGCAGGCGGGGAACGTTGCCGCCGCGCCGGCGCTGGATCCGATCACCGGAACCGTTCAAAGCATTACGCTCGAGACGGATAACGGCGTCACGACAGTTGTCATCACATTGACGGACGGCCAAACCTTCCGCGTCAGCGTGGATACAGCCTTCTCGCTGGGGCTTCTCGTCCCGGACCCGGCTGATCCGACCAAGCCTTTCATCGATCCCATAACCGGCCTGCCGGATGTGGATGAAACCCAGATCGGCGTAGAGGTGACGATTGACCCCGCCACCGTCATCCCCGACCCGGCGCCCGAGCCCGCATCGGCGCATCCCATTTCGACCCTGCTTGCCATGTTCTTTGAGGTAGACGCCAGCATCGTTGACGGCTATCGCACGGACGGTTTCGGCTTTGGCGTGATTGCCCAGGCTCTTTGGATGTCGAAGAATCTCAACGCCGACGCTTCCCTGGCGGGCTTGATTCTGGATGCCAAGAAGAACGGCGACTACAGTGAATTGGCCTCGTATTTGCCCGAAGGGACGACCCTCCCCACCAATTGGGGTCAGTTCAAGAAAGCGGTGTCAGAGAAGAAGAATAACCTGGGCAGCGTTGTATCGGGTCACGCGAACCCGGATGACGCCTCCCCGCAACAGTTGCAAACCGGTAACGGAAATGGTCAGGGCAATGGCAATGGTCAAGGCAACGGTAACAATAACGGCAAGGGCAATGGCAAGGGACATAAAAAACCTTAGCGCATAAAAATACAACTGTAAAAGGAGCGGCGGTCGCCGCTCCTTTTTTATTGGTTTGCCGCTGCCGGTATCGTATTCCTTACGACTCCCCAAACACGTCGCGGACCGCGCCCCGGAACGACTCCGGCGCGGGCAGGCCCCTGCTTTCTGCGCGGCGGATCATCCATTCGTGGTTGATGTCGGCGGGAAAGAATTGAATCGGTGGAGTCCTAACCGTCGTTTCCATCCAGCTTCAAAATAAATTGTTCGACCAGTTGACTGCCATCGTTATCCAAAATCCATTGCCTGCCGATGATCGTGAACCCGCATTTCTCCAACACCCGCCGCGAGGCGGCATTATGCTTCGCCACATGCGCGTATAGCGGACGAGTCTTCACAATTTCCAAAAATTCCTTCAACGCGTTCGTCGCGATCCCTTTACCCCAAAATTCCCTGCCGATCCAATAACCGACTTCCCATTTGCCATCCTGTTCCCATCCCACGACGTTTCCAGTCACTTGACCCTCAAAGAGGATCGCCTTCAATATATTGGAGTCGTTCTTCATTATTTTCGCCCAATGCGCCATGAATGAATCATGATCCCTTGACGGGAACGCCGCCATCGCCGTCGCTTCGGGATCGAGTTGCTGCTCGAAGAGGACGGGAAGATCGCTCTCCGTTACGTTTCGTAATAGAACGTTGTTTGTCATTATTGTCTTCGCCTGCTTTTGCCCTGATATTTTACCCTGATCAAGCCCAATCAATTATCATCCCGCCAGCCATGCCGACCGCGCCCGCCCTTGCGAATGCGATATACCGCGCGATGGCATCAGCCTCCAGTTGGCGCTGGACGCGTTTCAGATGTACAATGAAAGCGCCCTGCTCCCATGCTTCGATAACTCATGGCAGGCAGTGGATTATTTCAGTCAAGATCAAACCCAAACCACTTTGGAAAGCGAGGAGACCATGTCTGTTCGAACGTCATCTGCGGAATGGAAAGGCACGTTGAAGGAAGGGGCTGGCACAATGCGAGTGGGAAGCGGCGCCTATGACGGTCCGTTTACGCACGCCTCACGCTTCGAAACGGGACCCGGGACGAACCCCGAGGAGTTGGTCGGAGCGGCGCACGCGGGTTGTTTCTCGATGTTCCTCTCAGCGCTGCTCACGACTGCAGGCTTCACACCCACGCGCATCGCCACCACCGCCACCGTGCATCTCACTGACGGTCCTACGATCTCATTGATCGAACTGCACACAGAAGCGGAAGTCCCGGGTTTGAGCGAGGCTGATCTGCAGACCCACGCCGAAGCCGCGAAGAAAGCCTGTCCCGTGTCAAAGGCGCTGGCAGGCGGACCAGAGATCAAATTGGCAGTGCAACTTGTGAAGTAGGCGGTTGTCGGGGATTGTAATTTAATCGGAAGCAGGTCGGGCAGGCTGTGCCAGGAAGGTTTGCCATGCGAGTCGCGGCGCTCTATGATATTCATGGCAACCTCCCGGCGTTGGAGGCTGTCCTGGAGGATGTTCGTCAAGCGAGTGTTGACCAGGTCGTGGTTGGGGGAGATGTAGTTCCAGGTCCAATGCCGCGTGAGACGCTCAGGCTTTTACTGGACCTCGACCTGCCGGCGCTCTTCATCCACGGCAACGCTGAACTTGCCGCGCTGGCGCAGATGGCCGCCGCGCGCGGAGTCCCAGTAACATATTGGGGAACCGTCTCGGGGAAGCCTCTCCCGGAATCGGATCGCGAGATTTATCGCTGGACCGTGCAACAACTCCAGCCTGAATATGAGCCGGTGTTCGCGAGTTGGCCCAAAACGCTCCGTCTCAAGATTGATGGGTTGGGAGATGTGTTGTTTTGCCACAGCACGCCGCGCAGTGAAACGGAAGTCTTCACGCGTCTAACCTCCGCAGACCGCCTCCTGCCGATCTTTGAAGGACTCAATGTAGATGTTATTGTCTGCGGTCATACTCACATGCAATTTGACCGGATGATCGGAACGACGCGCGCGGTAAACGCGGGCAGTGTCGGGATGCCGTTTGGGAATCCGGGCGCCTATTGGCTCTTGCTTGGACCTGACCTTCAGTTGCGGCATACGTCGTACGATCTCACAAAGGCGGCAGAACAGATTCGCGCCACGTCCTATCCGCAAGCGCGACAGGCGGCGCATGACATCCAGCAACCCCCGTTAGAGGCTGAAATGCTTGAATTGTTTACCAGGGCGGAATTGAGGTAAAGCGATTACAAACCATTCGCTCCGCGACGAAGAAATAAAAGATGGTGGTATCGCACAAACGGCGAAACATTGCCGCGCTCTTCAAGACTGACTCGGCACGTATCTGCAAAATTACGCGGACCGGAAAGGTCGATGCCTTTCATCGCCTGATTATACTTTCCAGCTTTATCCGCAGCCTGATCGCTTGTTGTTGCTGTGTTTCAGATGTACAATGCTGACAATTACTGCCACATTAGGACTCATATCACCTCAGAAAGTGAGGGAGACTTGGCTGTTGGATGCGTATGGTATGAAGCTAGGGGCATCCAGCCTATTGTAGTTTGTCTCAATAAACAATGACCGAGCGTGAAGAACTCGAAAAAGCAATGGCGGCATTGGATCAACAGCGCACAGTGTTGGGCGATGTCTCTGTGGAAGCGGCGCTTGCAGGTCTGCGACAAAAATTGTCCGCATTGGATAAAGGCGAACTAGCCTCACCTGCACTTGCGGGCGAGCGCCGTGTGGTGACCGTGTTGTTTTGTGATGTCAAAGGTTCCACTTCAATGGCGGAAAAACTCGACCCCGAAGAGTGGGCAGGCATTATGAAACGCGCCTTCACTTTTTTGATTCCGCCGGTCACTCGCTATGATGGTATCGTCGCGCGACTCATGGGCGACGCGCTGCTCGCGTTTTTCGGCGCGCCCACAACGCATGAGGATGACCCACAGCGCGCAGTGCGCGCTGGGCTGGAGATCATCGAAGGCATCACTATTTTTCGAGAACAAATAAAACGAGAACGAGGCTTGGATTTCAATGTACGGGTGGGCATCAACACAGGTTTGGTTTTTGTTGGCGCAATCGGTGCGGATCAACGAGTGGAATATACAGCAGTCGGTGATACCATGAATCTCGCCGCACGCATGGAACAGACTGCGCAGCCCGGCAGCGTGCAGATTACAGAACAGACATTTAAACTCATTGAGCCGTTTTTTGATTTTGAAGCGCTTGGTGGCATTGAAGTTAAAGGCAAGAGTGAGCCCGTGATTGCCTATCGTGTACTAGCTGTCAAGGCAAGACCTGGTCGAGCGCGCGGCTTGGAAGGGCACGGTCTCTCTACTCTGCTCGTGGGACGTGAGCAAGAACTGAATACATTCGAATCACGCATACAGCGTTTGTATGAGAACGGCGAAGGTGGCATTGTCGGCATCATTGGCGAAGCGGGGTTAGGCAAATCGCGATTGGTGGCAGAAGCGAAATCTTTCGCAGTCGCAAACAGTTCAAATGTTTTGTGGCTGGAAGGGCAAACGCTTTCGTTTGGGGAGACCATCAGTTATTGGCCCTTTCAACAAATCTTGCGCGGCTGGGCAGGGATTACCGAAGATGATGATGCGGACACGTCGTGGTCGAAAATGGAGAACGAGGTAAGCGCATTGTTCGGTGAGGAAACAATAGATTATTTTCCCTATCTCGCAAGCCTCCTCTCGCTTGAAGTAAGAGGCGAGTATGCCGAGCGGGTGAAATATCTTAGCGGCGATGCGATGGGCAAGCAACTCTTTCTCACCTCACGCCGTTTCTTTGAACGTTTGGCACGTAGCCAACCAACTGTACTTGTCTTTGAAGACCTGCATTGGATGGACGCATCCTCCACTACGCTCTTGGAGCATCTACTTGCACTGGTCGAGGCGGCCCCCTTGCTAATTGTCGGATTAAGCCGTCCCGAACGCGATACCCCGGCGGCAAGATTGCGTGAACTTTGCGCGCGTGATTTCACCGATCATTACAGCGAAATTCAACTCAGGCCCCTTTCGGAGTCGGATAGCGCTCAATTAATTGGCAATCTGCTTGAAATTGAAAACCTGTCTTCGCGTCTGCGTGAGTTGATTGTAGAGAAAGCGGATGGTAATCCATTCTTTCTCGAAGAAGTGATCCGTACTTTGATTGATACCAGCGCGGTAGTTCGTGATACGTCAGGCGGGAAGTGGCGAGCGACTACGCCAATTGAGACGCTTCATATCCCTGACACAATTCATGGTGTCATTATGGCGCGTATTGATCGGTTGGATGAAGAGGTCAGGCAGGTTTTGCGTGTGGCGTCAGTTATTGGACGTAGTTTTCTCTATCGTGTGTTGAAAGCAATTTGGGAAGCTGGGCAGCGGTTAGATGACAACTTGGATGAGCTTCAACACAGTGAGTTGATTCATGAAAAGCGACACCTTCCCGAAGTAGAATTCATGTTTAAACATGCACTTGCACAGGAAGCGACGTATGAAAGCATTCTTTTGCAGAAGCGGCGTGAGCTGCATGCCCGCGTGGCTCAAGTCATCGAATCACTCTTTGTTGAGCGCTTGGAAGAATTCTATGGATTGCTCGCATATCACTATGCACGGGCGGAAGTGTGGGACAAAGCGCAGGAATATTTACTCAAGGCGGCTGACCAGGCGGGGAAGTTGGCAGGTGATGTGGAGGCGTTGAATCTTTACGAGCAAGCAATCGCTGCCTATGGTCGTGCATTTGGCGACAAGTGGGATCCGGCACAGCGATTGGCAGTAGAGCGTAAGATCGGTGAAGCTTTGTCTCGGCGTGGTGAATATGCATTGGCATTAGAACACTTTGGGCGTGGACTAGGCTACCGTGGTTACCACATACCCAAGTCACGCTGGCAAGTGCGCCGTGCACTTTTGCGCGAACTGATAGTGCAAATAGAGCATCGTTTGCGTCCAGGATCTTATAGGTCGGTTGCAAAGGACGTGAGTCCCAACTTGGAGAATGAAATATTTATCTACAGGTATACGGTTTATATTGACTCTGTTACCAATTCGGAGCGCTTTTTGTTGCTCACCCTCAGATTGTTGAATCTTTCAGAAGAGCATGAATATGGTCGTGGTGTTGTAATGGGGTCTTACGGATTAGGCGTGGCATGCGATTATTTGTCGCTCTTTCGGCTTGCAGAACAGTATCACCACTCAGGTGCGGATGCGGCAGAAAGACTACGCCAGTCTTACGCCATCGGTGACGCCTATGCTGGCTTGACGACACATGAGTTCTACAGAGGCGAGACGGCACGGGCGCTCGAGTATAGTCGCCGCGCTACACAAGGGTTTCGTGAGGCTGGGGACTTGGAAGCGATGGGACTTCCCGTTTCCTGTGCAGCATGGCTTCATGGTAATCGCGGTGAACTTGACGAAGCGTTAGTGATTAGTAGCGAATTAATCCGCATTGGTCAGGACGCGGGTGCACGTGCTTTATGTTGTTGGGGAGAAGCAGTGCTTGGCTACGTGCTTAGAAGGAAAGGGAAATTGCAGGAGGCAATTGTTCATCAACAGAAAACCCTTGAACTAGCTCAAGCCATTCCCGATCGTGTTCACCAAATTATTGGTGGGTCAGATTTGGGGCTGTGTTACCTGCAGCAGGGCAATTGGCAGGCAGCTCTTTCTGAGTTGGAGATATGTCGACGTATTGGAGTTGAGCATCGTATCTTTGAGCCATCCGGTTTCACTACTATGTTGAATAATATAGCTGAAGTGTATCTGTTTGTAGCTGAGAATGGTGAGAGATTGGAAAGAAATAATTACCTGAACAAGGCCAGGCACGCTTGTCAGGCTGCGATAAAGGCGATGGTCAAATGCCCGCTTCATTCGCCAAAGGCAATACGATTGCAGGGTACGTACGAATGGCTTAATGGGCAGCCGGCTACTGCGCAGAAATGGTGGACAAGGAGTTTGGCGACCGCAGAACGTATGGACTTGAAATTTGATGCAGGGAAGATCCATTTAGAGATGGGGCGGCAGCTAGGCGAGCGCACTCATCTGGAAAAGGCGGAAGCTATCTTTGAAGAGATCGGCGCAGAATTAGATTTGGCGAAAGCGAGAGAGTTGTTGCGGCGATAAGTTGCTAGATCCCCAGCATCATCCGCGCCGCGCGCCTCCCAATCTCCACCGCGAAATTCGTGCCTCTATCCCACGGATACACCTGGCTCATCGAAGCGAAATACAATCCCTCGATGGGCGTTTGGATGGCGGGAATATTTTTGGAATGATTCACCAGCGGCACGGGCTGGGCGTAATTGGTTTTGTTCACCCAAATCTTCCTGATCCAATCTTTTTCAAACGCGGAGTTGAACTTTTTGAACGCGGGCATAAATCGTTCCAGCAACTCATCGTCGCTCAACGAAAAATATTCGTGACCCGCTTCCAGGTAATCGCCCGCGTACACGATATGATCGCCGCCGAAACGTTCGGGCGACACAAAATTCGTATGCTCCACCAGCGCCAGCATCGGATAGCCCGCCTCCTTCGGCAGGTTGAACCAGTAATAGCCCTCCCGCGATAACTGATGTTTGAGCGCCAGCGTCATCACCACCGCGCCCATGGACTTCAACTCCAGCAGTCCCTTCAAATACTGCGCGGGCAGATCGGGACACATCTTCGCCATCAGATTTGGGGATGTAGTGACCAACACTTGATCAAACGACTCAACTATGCCGCCCGCGTCAATTGACAACCCCTTAACCTGATTCTGTTTAATGAACCTCACCTGCGTCCCCAGCCGAATCTCGACTCCCATGCCGCGCAGTTTCTCCGCGAATAGATCTGCGAACCTTTGAAAGCCTCCCTCGAATGTACCCAGCCGCGTCGTCCGCGCTTTGATGCGCGCCCACATCCACGCCATGTTGACATCTTTATAGTACGGACCAAACTTCCCGATCAACAGCGGCTTCCACATCTGTTCATAGACTTCTTTACCCGCCCACTTTATCATCCACTCATCGGCGGTGAATTTTTCGAGGGAGCGCCAGTCATCCGTGAGGCGGAGAAAGAGTCCGACAAAGCCAAAGCGGATTTTGTTGAGACCAAATCCAAGTCCCGGAAAACGAAGCGCATTGAGGATCGAGTCGAAGGGATAGAATTTTCCCTCGTGATACATCACCGTCAATGGACGCGGAAAGATGACTTTATCCATCAAGCCTAATTCTTGAATCAACGTCATCATCGAACTGTCCGATTGAAACCAGTGATGATAGAACTTCTCGACGTGCCAATCCCAGTGCGGCTCCTGGAATCCCGATGCCAGCCCGCCCGCGTAATCGGCGGATTCATAAATTATTACTTGATGTCCGGCTTTTTGTAAATCATACGCGGCGGCGAGACCGCCAAACCCCGCGCCGATGATTGCGATTTTCATTATGCTCCAATGATGGACTAATGTCATTGCGAGGAGGCGATAGCTGACGAAGCGTCGCGTGGCGCCGTGGCGACACGATCCCCAACGCAATGGTGGAGATTGCTTCGGGCGAAGAGCAAGAGCGCCTTCGCAATGACATGAACTTTATTTCTTCGTTCTCTGTTCCAGTTTCGCCGCAAGGATTTTCATCCGTCCCCATTCCTGCCGAACGACATAGATCATGGCGAGCGTTTGCAGCCAGCGCGTTTCGCAATTGGGATACCCAGCCAGCTGCTCGAAAACCTCCAGCGCCTTGTCGTCGGTGCGCCTGGCTTTCGAGTATTCATTCGCCAGCTGCTTCAAATAATCTTCCTTCTTCCGCTGAAGTTCATTGAACTGGGCGATTTTCCGGCGGTCCTGCCGAACTCGTTGAAACACGCGCGCGACAGCCGCCTCCAATTCCTCCACCGTAAACGGCTTTACCAGGTATTCCTGCACCCCGACGGAGATGGCGGTACGCAGGGTCGCGGCGTCTTTTTCCGCGGAGATGATGATGCAGCCCGTCTCGGGATAAATCTTTACGATCTCTTTGTACGCGGTCAACCCGTCCATTTCGGGCATGTTGATATCGAGCAGGACAATATCGGGATGATGCTCTTTTGCCAATTGGACTGCTTGAAGACCGTTCGCGGCGATGGCGACCACTTCCACGTTATCTATCGTGGCTAACATTAAGCGCGTATTGCGGCGGGTTTCCTGAACGTCGTCCGCGATGAGCGCCCTCAATTTCGTTTTGGTGGGCACGTCGAGCGTCATGATCCATTCCTTATGTATTGCCTGATAAAACTGTTCCTTGACGTTACGCGTCAAGTATAACGCAGGCTCATACCGATATTTCAAGCGATTTCTTTTCAACTCCCTGTTTCAGCCCTCAATGAATCGCTCCACCTGACGCCCTCACGCGCCAGATAATACGCGCCCAGTAACGTGATCGGAAGCCACAGCGCGACGTGTAATACCACTGCATACCCAAGCGCAACTCCAGGTTCAACAAGGTATGCAACTAAGACCGCTTTTGTGACAGCTTCCCATGTGCCAATATAGCCTGGCGCAGATGGAATGGTCGTTGCCAAATTGGCGATTCCATTCAGGAGCATCAAGGCAAAGAACGAAACGCTGAAATCGAAAGCGTGCATCACGAACCAGTATTTGCCTGTTTCAAGAAGCCAAATGATGACCGACGTGAAAAAGACCATCAACACATTGAACGGCGAACGTAATGAAGCGAGTCCATCCAGGAAATGATTGGATATGCTGATGAGTCGTGTGTGAAATCTTTGCGGCAAAAATCGGATCAGCCACAACGCTATTCTCATGGTCGTGTGCGGGAACATGGCGGCAAGCAAAAAGACAACCAACGCGCCGAGGAAGACTCCCGTGCCGATCACCGCCACCTGTTGGATGTTGCCCACAAAACCGGACGAGCCTGTGAGCTTGGCGAGTTCGGGAAGATTGACGAAGACAAACGCCAGCATCACCACGCCGTCGAAGATTCTTTCGACGATGATCGTCGCCAGCGATGCCGAAACGGAGACGCCCTCCTTGCGTTTGAGGATCACCGCGCGCAACACTTCGCCTGCGCGCGCGGGATAAACGTTATTGCCCATGTAGCCGATGGTCGTGATGGGGAACATGAGGCGCGTCGGTATTTCCTTGATCGGCTTCAACAGGTAATGCCATCTCCACGCCCGTACCCACACGCCGACGAAGTACACGGCGATGCCCGGCAATAACCACCAATAGTTTGCCTGTTTGACCGCTTCCAAAAATTCATTGGGTTTCAAGCCGCGCACGGCGAGCCAGATGAAGAGGGCGCTGATGAACACCCCGACCCAGAACTGCCATTTTTTCATGGGAGGATTGTACCAGAGGGGTTGATGTACCAAAGGCGTCAAAGGTTACCCATTTGCCGGGTCTCTGGGATTTGCCGTGACACATCGCCAAATGTAAGTCGGATTGCCAATCCGACTTACGCCGAACCGCCAGATGTGCTGGTTGATCACGGCGATTCCTAATGAACCCATTTACTCTTTTGGTTCCTTTGCGTCCTTTGGGGCTATAATCTCGATATGCAATTGAACCAACCCGCCCCGGATTTTGAATTGCCCGATCTCGAAGGCAACCTGCATCGTTTGAGCGATTATCACGGGAAGATCGTGATCGTCAATTTTTGGTCGTGTGAGTGTCCACATTCGGAGCGGGTGGATCGCGCGCTGGTGGATTGTCTGGCGCGGTGGGATGGGGACGCGGCGTTGTTGTCCATTGCGTCGAATCGGAGCGAATCAACTCAAAGCGTGGATCAAGCCTCCAGAGCGCGCGGCATCCCCGAGGTCATGATCGACGCGGAGCATGTCGTCGCAGATTTGTATGAGGCGGTCGCCACTCCGCACGTCTTCATCGTGGATCGGGACGGCATCCTGCGTTATCGCGGCGCGGCGGACGATGCCACATTCCGCAATAGACAGGCGACGCGTTTCTTCGTCAAAGAGGCGGTCGAGGCGTTGCTCGAAGGGCGTCTGCCTGCGCTGACGGAAACGCCCGCGTTCGGTTGCGCCATTGTGCGTGAAATTTGATAGAATCAAAACGTGGCTATTGATATCCCCACCCGCCTGGCGCTACTGAAAAAGATCCATCTCTTCTATGGCTTGAAGGAAGATGAGTTCACGGCGCTTGCCGAGGAGTTGGATGAACTTGTAATCCCCAAAGGCGGGGTGATCTTCGAGCAGGATACCAGGGCGGATGCGTTCTATATCATCTATGCGGGCAGCGTCCGCGTCGTGCGCGCCCAGAAGAAGAAGGAAAGACAACTCGCGCTCCTGGTGAAGAACGATTACTTCGGCGAGATGGCTATCGCGCAAAACCGCCGCCGTTCGGGGACGGCGACGGCGCTGGTTGACACCACCCTGCTTACGCTGACGCGCGCGGGGTTTGAAAAACTGTTCAAGCGCGCGCCGCAGATCAAAGCCAACCTTGAGATCTCGGTGCATAGCCGCGACCTGGCGCGCAAATCGCAGTTCAAGTGGCTGCGACCCGACGAGGTGGTTTATTTTCTGTCGCGCAAAAATCGCATTGTCCTGTTTCAGAGTCTCGCCCTGCCGACGCTCGGGCTTCTTCTGCCGCTGGGTTCGCTGGCGCTTTGGGTTTATTTCGCGCCGCTGTTGATTTTTGTTCTTGCAGCGGCGCTCTCGTTTATCGCCGTTGGGGCATGGATAATCTGGCGCGTGATTGACTGGGGCAACGATTATTACATTGTGACGAACCAGCGCGTGGTGTATATCGAAAAGGTGGTGGGCATCTACGACAGCCGCCACGAATCGCCTCTGCAGACCATCGCTTCCGTGGGGATCGAAGCGAACCAGTTTGGAAAATTCTTTGATTTTGGGAACGTGATCATCCGCACCTTCGTCGGCAAGATCGTTTTCGAGAACGTTGATTATCCCGCCCACGCCAGCAAAATGATCGAGGAGTATTGGAACCGCACCAAGGAGCACGTCCAAAGCATGGAGAAGGAGGCGCTGAAGAACGCCATCCGCAAGCGGCTGAACCTGCCGTTGAAACAGGAACGCGGTTTTGGCGAACCGGCGCCCCAGCCCAAGAAAGAGGAGAAGCCTCCCAAGAGCAGCGCCGCCATGATGACGCTCCTGAAATTTTTGGGCGCGAACACGCTGAAGCTTCGTTATGAACAGGGGGAGAACGTGATCTATCGCAAGCATTGGATGGTGCTGGTTCTCGAGTCGTGGATTTCCGTGACGGGGTCGGTTGGTTCGTTGATCCTCTTCATCGTCCGCTTGTTTCAACTGGCTTTCCTGCCCGATCGGTTCATTTCATTCGAAGGCGGATTTGCGGTTGATCCGTGGGCGGGCGCGTTCCTGATCGCGGCGCTGCCGTTCGCAGGCTGGTTCATGTACGAGGCGGCGGATTGGAGCAACGATAAATTCGAGGTGACGAACGATCAGATCATTGATATTGACCGCAAACCCTTCGGCACCGAGGTGCGTAACGCGGCGTCGCTCGACGGCATCCTTTCCACTTCTTATGAACGACATGGGCTTTTGGGGAATCTCTTCAACTTTGGGACGGTGTATATCACGGTGGGCGGCACCAAACTCGCCTTTGAAGACGTGATGGATCCCGCCACCGTCCAATCGGATATTGACCGCCGCCGCATGGCGCGCTCCGCCAAGCAGAACGAAGCCAAACTCGCCACGGAAAGGGACCGCATGGCGGAATGGATCGCCACGTATCACCAGGCCGCGGACACGTTCCGCAAAGAGGAAGAGGCAAAGAAAAATCAGAAACCGGGCTGACATCAGCCCCGCGCCTCTACTCGATTTGACTTTGCCAGCGCTTATCGCGAATGGGAAAGGGATTTACGTACAAGCCTCGCCGCCGAGGACGGCGGCTTGAGCGATTTTCGATAAAAGGTAAACACAGCCAATGACTCTCCGTACCATCGTAACGCTTCCCGATCCGGTATTGAAGCGCAAGGCGCGCGCGGTGACGAAGTTCGATAAAGATTTGAAATCCCTGATCGAAGACATGGTGGAAACCATGCGCGCCGCGCCGGGCGTGGGTCTCGCCGCGCCGCAGATCGGACTCTCTGAACGCATTATCGTGATTGAATATTTTGAAAAGGAGGAAGACGCGGAGATCGAAGACGCGCCGAAGAAAGTCTGGGCGGTGATCAATCCTGAGATCACAAAAGTATCCGAGGAAACTTTGCTGGGCGCGGAGGGCTGTCTCTCCATCCCCGGTTTGATCGGCGAAGTGGAACGTCATGCGGAGGTACACGTCAAAGGCTTGAATAAACATGGCAAGCCGATGAAGGTCAAAGCCAAAGGCTGGCTGGCGCGCATTTTCCAACACGAGATCGATCATCTCAATGGAATTCTTTTCACCGAACGCGCCATGCGCGTGTGGAGGCCGCAGGAGGAGGTGGAGGCGAAGCAGGAAGTGTGACTCGTGTTGCGTGTTTCATACTGAATGTTGCGTGTTTCGTGTTGCGTAGCGTATGGCGCGTATGGCGCGTGTTGCGTAATGAAGCCTGATGGATATTCGCCGCTTGATTGTTGAGGATGTCGCCCGCCTGCGTCAATTTTGGATCGATCAATGGGGCGGCGATTTTATGGTTGTGCATGGCGATATCATCCTTCCCGAGCAGGTTGAAGGTTTTGTGGTCGAAGAAAATAATGAATGGATCGGTCTGCTCACGTTCATCGTCAAAGATAACGAATTGGAAGTGACTTCGCTCGACAGTCTGCGCGAGGGTCAGGGCATCGGTTCAACGTTGATCAATAAAGCGCTGGAAGAAGCGCGCTCGAAAAATTGCAGGCGCGTCTTTCTGATCACAACCAACGACAACCTGAACGCGCTTGGCTTCTATCAACGGCGCGGTTTTGAACTGGCAAGGATTTATCGCGGCGCGGTCAATGAAACCAGAAAACTCAAACCGAACGTTCCGCTGATTGGCGAAAATAATATTCCCTTGCGCGATGAGATCGAGTTGGAGATGGTGGTGGGGACGAGGTAGACAAGTATACAAGTAGACAGGTAGACACGTAGACAGGTAAACAAGAATATCGAGAGACCAATTACCACTTACCAATTACCAATCACCGCCAGTCAATCTCCAATTCTCTAATTCCCCAATCTCTAACCCCCCACGCATGTATTTAAGACGCCTCTCCCTCACCAACTTCCGCAACTTCGCCCGTTTGGATATTGACATCCCTCAACGGGTTGTCCTGCTTACGGGCGACAACGCGCAGGGCAAGACCAGCGTGCTGGAGGCGATTTATTTCCTCGCGGCGTTCACGTCCTTTCAAACTCATGCGGATCGTCAGATCGTCAACTTTCACGAGGCGAAGAAGCCGCTGGCGGTTACGCGGCTTGTGGCTGATTACCAAAAAGCCCGCAGCAAACATCGTCTTGAAGTTCGGCTGATTCTCGAACCGACCGGCGTCAACGGTCAGCGTTTGCGAAAGGAAATTTTGCTCGATGGCGTGAAGAAATCCGCCAACGACGCCGTCGGTCATTTCAACGCGGTCATCTTTGTCCCGCAGATGTCGCAGATCATCGAGGGCGCGCCCGAGGATCGAAGACATTATTTGAATCTCGCGCTGGCGCAGTCCACGCCCGCGTATGCGCGCGCGTTGAGCGAATACAACCAGGCGCTCACGCAGCGCAACGCGCTCCTCAAAACGCTGGGGGAACGCGGCGGCGGCGCCCTGAGCGCTTTGCAATCGAAGGGGAATAGCGATCAACTTGAAGTGTGGGATGACGCGTTGACGCGTCTCGGATCGCAGATCATCTTGTGGCGGATCGAAGCGATCCAGCAGATCGAACGACTCGCTTCACGCGTGCATCACGAACTGACTCATGGATCCGAAATCCTGCGCCTCTCCTACGAACCCGCCTTTGATCCATTGCCGAAACCGAACGGACAGATGGGCTTGAAGATGGACACGATCATTGACCGTTCGCGCCTGGAACTCGACGAAATCCAAAACGGCTTTCGCGCGCGTTTGAAGGAATTGCGTAACGAAGAGATCGGGCGCGGCGTGACGACGATCGGTCCGCACCGCGACGATCTGCGTTTTCTAGCCAACCATATTGACCTGAGCGATTACGGCTCGCGCGGACAAATCCGCACCGCGTTGCTCGCCTTGAAACTCGCCGAGGTCAACTGGATGAAAGAACGCACCAACGAATGGCCCGTGATTCTGCTGGATGAAGTAATGGCGGAACTTGATTTGCAGCGCCGCGCCGATCTATTGAAATACGTCGGCGAGAGCGAGCAGGTATTGTTCACCACCACCGATTTGAATCTATTCGCGCCTGAGTTTGTGGAAAAGGCGGAAGTATGGCGCGTGGAAAGTGGAAAAATAACAAATGTCATTGCGAGACCGTAGGGCGAAGCAATCTCCACTCCGTGTTGGGGATTGCTTCGGGCTGACGCCCTCGCAATGACATGGAAATATATATGACCCTATCCGACTCATTCATCCAATCAACGCTTAAAAAGATCGACTCGCCCGATGTCGTCGGCGCTGGCATTGTGGGCAGTTACGCGCGCGGGCAGGAGGGCAAATACAGCGACGTGGATTTGGATATATACGTCAGTCAATTGCCCGAAAACGAGTATGACCGCTACACGTTGCGTTATTGGGATCATAAACTCGTCAGCCTGAAGTATGCGATGATTGAAGATGAACGCGCCGCGCTGGCGAATCCGCGCCGCGCGATTTGGGTCGCGCCTGGGTTACGCGGAATGAAGATCGTTCTCGATAAGGATGGCTCGCTTTCCGAGTTGCAACAAGCCGCGCAGCATTTTGATTTCTCGTTGTTGCAGCCCGCAGCCGATGAATTCGCGGCGGAGCAGATCATGGGCAACGCCGAGGAAGTCCATAAGATATTGAACGGGCTGGCGCGCGGACACGAGTCCACGGTGTTGTACGCGGCGTGGGGCCTAGTGAAGAATATGCTCGAAGCGGTGGCGGCGCAGAGGGGAGTCATGATCGTCAGCGAGAATCGCTACTTTGATCTGATTCAAGAATCGGTGGGACGCAACACAAAGTGGACCAGCGCGTTCCGGTCCGCATGGGGACTCGATTCAACATCCGCCCAGTATCAGTCGCGCGGCGTCGCGGCGTTGAAATTGTATCGTCTCACCGCCGCGATGTTCGACGGCTTGATTCCCACAGTGCATCGCGAGGTGGTGGATAACACCCTGCGTCTGATCAAGGAGGCGGGATACTGATGAACAGACTTGCCCAACGCGCGCTGAAAATCCATGAACGCCTGCTTGAGTTTTACGGCGAGCCGGTGTGGCGCAATCCATTGCCCGCGCTCGACGAACTGGTCTCGACCATCCTTTCGCAGAACACGAACGATATGAATCGCGACCGCGCCTTCCGCGCGTTGCGCGCAAAGTTTGCAGCATGGGAAGACGTGCGAGACGCAAAAACCAAAGATGTGATCGAAGCGATCCGACCTGCCGGGCTGGCGAATCAAAAGGGTCCGCGCATTCAGCAGGTGTTGAAAGCCATCGCCGAGGAACGCGGGGGGTTGGATTTGTCGTTTCTTGAAAGTTTATCTGTGGAAGAGGCAAAAGCGTGGCTGACGAAATTCAACGGCGTCGGTCCCAAGACCGCCGCGATTGTCTTATGTTTTTCATTGAACAAACCCGCCTTCCCGGTTGACACGCACATCTACCGCGTGACGGGGCGCATCGGACTCCGACCCGAAAAAATGACCGTCGAGCGGGCGCATCCGCATCTTGAAAGTTTATTCCCGCCTGAAACCTATTACGCCGCGCATTTGAACGTCATCCGACTCGGACGCGAAATCTGCACGGCGCGCAAGGCAAATTGCGAAGTTTGCCCGATACGAAAATTGTGCGATTACGGAAAAGGGAGACTGGAGATCAGAGACTTATGATGGATAATCTATCGCTCCCAAACCTGCATCAACTTGGCGTGGATCGCGGGCGCGGAAATTTGCTTGGCATCGAGGCGTATATGCTCCCGCGCGATTACGCCTCCAGGGAATCATTTCTCGATAAACTGAACGGCTACCTGCTTGCCGCGCGGCGCGAGAAATGGTTGAACGCTAAAACAATCGTCCTGTTCCCTGAATACATCGGGACCTGGCTCGTGCTTGCGGGCGAGGGCGAAAAAATATCTCAAGCCGCGAGTCTCGATGCGGCGGAGCGGGCAATGGTCTTTCGCCATCCTTTGAAGTTCATCGCGTATTTTTTCAAATCCACAGAAAGGGGTCGGGCGGAGGCGGCGTTCTTTCGGATGGAGGCGAATCAAATGGCCGAGATTTATCACGACGTCTTCTCAGGACTCGCGCGGGATTACGCGATCACGATCATCGCCGGATCAATCGTCCTGCCTGCGCCTCGAATCTCCAACCGACGGTTGATCCTGTCCGATGGGCCGCTTCGCAACTCGAGCGTTATCTACCAACCCAACGGCGAACCTCATCCGCGCCTGATCTGTAAAGCCTTCCCAACGTCGAAGGAATTACCGTTTACCGCTCCCGCGTCAGCGGACGATATAGCCTCCTTCGATACGCCTGCGGGTCGGCTTGGCGCGCTCATCTGCGCGGACTCGTGGTTTCCGCAGGCTTATGTTCCGCTCAAAGAACAAAGGATCGATCTGCTGGCTGTGCCTTCCTACGATGTAAATGGAACGTACAGATGGAATCAACCCTGGCTCGGTTATGATGGCTGGCAAGCCCCGGCGGATGTGGATGTAAACGACATCAAGGAAATTACCTTAGCGCAGGCATGGAATAAATATTCGCTTGCCGGGCGTATTCGATCCAGCGGGGCAGGGCGCGGCATGAACATCTTTCTGCGCGGAAAACTTTGGGATCAGGATCTGGGAGGCTGGCCCGCCACGCTGGTGAGGGATGAAGAAGTTTTTGTAGAGAAACAAACCGAGAAAGCCGCCCTGCTATGTTTGTGGCTGTAAATATAAAGACCCTTAGTCGTTATCGTTCACCACATCGTCATCCCACCCCTTGCCAAAATCGTCGGGCGGCGTGTATTTCCGCCAATGGTCGCGAAGCCGATCTCTTCCCATGTCTTCATAAATAAAGCGACAGGCTCGACCAATACCATTCATACGGATCGTTCACATATCCATGTTTCACGGGATTATAGTGGATGTAATTGAACGCCACATGCAGATGCCGCTCGTTTCGGATATAGGTGTCTGCAAACTTGTACCAGACGCGCCGTTTGCCGGTCAGATTATCTTCGAGATTCCAGGCGCGGGAGGTCGCGCCGTGCAATTGTTTGAGCGCCGCAGAAACATGATCCAGCGACTGGATAATGGCGAGAAAATGATAGTGGTTCGGCAAAACAACCCAGGCGATTAAATCGTCGGCGCTTTCTTTGAGCGCTTTCAGCAACAAGGTCTCGAATTCCGTCCGGAGCGCGGGTGTTTTCATGACAGGATTGTGTTCGAAATTTGCCGCCGAGATCAGGTACGGCCCGCGTCGCGAAACGGGTGCGGAGGCGCGTGCAATGGATAACCGCGCTCGCGGCGATAATTGACAAGTTCTTCGCGTTTCTGGGGGAGAGTTTGCGGTATCCGTAGGGCATGGCAATAACCTGGATGACTGAATCTATTACTACAAACATGATGACTGAAGTCATCACTACAAGAGGGCGACTGAAGTCGTCACTACGGTTTGGGCAAATCCAACAGTAAAACCTCCGCCAGCAGACGCGGGTTGACGTTGCGTTCCATCTGCTCCAGGGCCGTTTCCAATGCGGACGCCACGCGTCGGGACTCGGATAACGACATGGCTCCCGCCACGGATTCGATCTCCACGTTGCGGTCCACATTGACAAGCGGAGTCTCAGCCTGCGCGGTCCGCAACATCACGTCGCGCCAATACGAAAGCCAGATCAGGATCGTCTGCCGCATGGCGTCTTTGTCTTTGGAGAGTTTATCGGCGTAGGCGAACTTCTCCACGCGCGAAGCCGCGATGAGACGTTGCAGGTCGTTCAATTTTTCCTCGCGTTCATCGAGCAGGGAGTCGTCTTCGATCAAACGGATCGCGTATCCCATCCGCCCGCCTGAAATGTGCGCGATCAACTTTGCCCGCGAATTCTCCAATCCTCTTCTCTCCAATTCTCTTTGCACGTCTTCCACCGCTAACGGTCTCAACCGCAACACTTCGCATCTTGAAAGGATCGTCGGCAATAACTGTTCGGGGTTGTCGGCGGTGAGGATCAACACCGCATAGGATGGCGCTTCCTCCAAAGTTTTCAGCAAGGCATTGGCGGCGTTGTCGTTGGCTTCGTGGAATCGCAAAAACAAAGCCACGCGATACTTCGACATATACGGCTTGAGGATCAAGGTCCTGCGCGCCTCGCGGATCTGATCCACTTTCAAGATGCCGCCGTCGGACTCGGATTGGATGACGGTCAAGTCTGCATGTTTCATGGACTCGATCTGTTTGCAATCGCGGCATGTGCCACATGGGATTCCGAGGGAGAGCGGAGTCGGGCAGTTCAAAGCCTGGGCGAAGCGTAAAGCCAGCGTGCGGCGTCCCAGCCCCGGAGGTCCAGAAAAGAGATACGCGTGGCGCGTGGTTCCATGGATGATGTGCTTTCGCAACATGTCCACAGCCCATTCGTGCCCGGTGAGATTCCAGTTATCAGTAATCAGTGAGGTAGTCATCAGTTATTAGTAATCAGTCATCAGTCATCAGTCATCAGTAATCAGTGAATGGTTATCAGTTCCCCAATCATAAATCGTAGAGAGCAAATAGGCAAATAGGCAAATGGGCAAATAGGCAAATGAGCAAATAGACAAATGGGCAATTCTCTAATTCTCCAATCCTCCACCATCAATCACCATTTACTAATCCCTTCCCTCGCGCAGCCTCAAATACGACTCATATCTCTCGCGCTGCACGCGTCCCTCTTTCAACGCAGTCAACACCGCGCAGCCTGGCTCGTGCGTGTGCGTGCAATCGCTGAACTGACAATGTTGCACCAACTCGCGCAGTTCGGGGAAGTACGCGTCCATTTCCTCCGGCTCGGTATCCCACAACGCCAGCGATTTCCAGCCCGGCGTATCGGCGACATATCCGCCGCCCTCGAGCGCGAACATCTGCCGCGTCACTGTTGTGTGTTTGCCCTTGTTGATCGCCGCGCTCACTTCATTGACGGCGAGACCCAAACCGGGTTGTATCAAGTTCAACAAACTTGACTTGCCCGCGCCGCTCGGTCCCGCAAACGCGCTGATTTTTTTTGCGAGCGCCGTTTTCAGTTCATCGAGTCCCTCGCCGGTTTTTGTAGAAGTGTAA
>Ga0247727_10002591_pt1 | contig 41044 bp, 37 predicted proteins | sample WisWelCaveWW1625_FD_202498 | JGI IMG/M metagenome (GOLD analysis project Ga0247727, IMG submission 202498) | Biofilm microbial communities from Wishing Well Cave, Virginia, United States - WW16-25 | ecosystem: Environmental > Aquatic > Deep subsurface > Groundwater > Cave microbial mat | place... | reverse complement strand
TCCCATCTGGTTCGATGGGAAAAAGCCTGCTATCAACATCCATTCGGTATACTTGAGGTCAGTCGGGTAGGTTTGCTTGAATTTGGTCATTCTTCAAGCTTACCCGACTACTTAAGAAACACTCTCTCAGCAGAGTTGCGCCAGAAGTTATCAAGAGCCGGGCTTCAATTGGTTCGCGAAAAGTACAGTTCCGAAGCGATGGGGAGGGATTTTGAATCGCTTTTACATCGTGTTGTTCATTGAACTTCCCTGAAAACGTTTCTGCATGAAAATCCTGTTCCTCTCGCGCTGGTTTCCGATTCCTGCGGATAACGGCTCCAGGATTCGGATATTTAATTTGTTGCGTGGTTTAAGCCAGCGTCACTCGGTGACATTGCTCAGTTTTTCCGATCAGCCTGACATTGATTTTGATGCGCCTCAAGTCCGAGAAATTTGCGAGCATGTTGAGGTCGTTCGCTGGAGGGAGTTCGATCCGGGTCGCTGGCGAGCGCGATTGGGGTTTTTGAGCTTTTCGCCGCGCTCCATTGTAGATACTTTCTCTGATGAAATGGCAAAAAAGATACAGCAGGAGTTGAGTCATGAGCGTTACGATCTCATCATCGCATCACAGTTGCAGATGGCAGCATATCACCAGTATTTTCAGAATGTGCCCGCGATCTTTGAAGAAACCGAACTTGGCTTAGTCTATGAAGACTCCCGCCGGTCTCTAAGGTGGATGCGCCTCCGCCGCATGTTTACCTGGATCAAGCTTCGCTTTTATTTTTCGCGCCTCCTCAAATCATTTCGGGCGGTCACGGTGGTTTCGGAGCGTGAGCGTGAACTTGTGAATAAATTCTACCCTGAGGTCGGGCATGTTCGCGTGATTCCCAATGCGATGAATATCGCTGAATACAAAGGATTGCACGTGGACGTAAACCCCAACGCGATCATTTTTACCGGGTCGTTTCGCTACCATGCAAATTACGAGGCGATGATCTGGTTTATCGGGAAGGTGTTTCCGTTAATTCTTTCCCAAATCCCGGATGCGGAATTGATCATCACGGGCGATCATCTCGATCTGCCGCTCCCGTCGAACAAAAATGTCCGGCGCACCGGGTACGTGGATGATGTCCGGGGGTTGGTCGCTTCGTCCATGGTTGCACTCGCCCCCCTAAGGAGCGGAGGCGGGACGCGGTTGAAAATCCTGGAGGCAATGGTAATGGGGACTCCGGTGGTCACTACTAGCAAGGGTGTGGAGGGGTTGGATGCCCAAAATGAGGTGCATCTTTTGGTTACAGACCACCCAAACGATTTTGCAAACTGTGTTATAAATTTGATGACGGATAGGGGCAGGCGCAGGGAATTATCCGAGAATGCCCTTCGATTGGTTCAGGAAAAATACGATTGGTCAAAGGTAATTTTCCAGTTTTTTGAACTGGCTGAACAAATTTCTGGAAAATAGAATTCCGTTGTTACATTCACTCATAATCCCCGTCTGGTAATGATGGTTGGCTGACTGGCATATGCAGCCTGAACTACTGAGGAGACCCAATGAAATTTAGTTCGCGTTCCATCGTTTCGATACTTCTTCCCGTACTTATTGTTTTTTCCCAATTTGTGGCATTGCAACCGGCGAATGCCGCATGCGCCGGCGTCATTTATGTAGACGCCGATTCAACCGCCCCGTCTCCCAACGGGTGCAGTTGGGTGAGTGCCTTTCCCAAATTGCAAAGCGCGTTGGACATCGCCGCCAATGGCGACCAGATCTGGGTGGCGGCAGGAACGTACTATCCGGATGAAGGGCCGGGACAATCCAACAATTCCCGGAACAGCACCTTTCAACTGGTGCCCGGGGTGGGCGTCTATGGCGGTTTTGCAGGAACTGAAACGTTACTGAGCCAGCGCAACCCCGGCGCGAACGTCACCGTTTTGAGCGGAGATATTGATGGAGCGGCAGGGGATGCCGGTAACGCTTATACGGTTGTCACGATTGGCAGTACGATCACAGACTTTTACGCGCTGGACGGTTTTACGATCACGGGCGCCAACCAAAACAACATTGGTCTTGGCGGCGGTATCTACGTTGAAAATGCGAGTCCCATTCTGTCAAATCTGATCATTACCGGTAACACGGCGAGCTCGAACGGCGCGGGCGTGTTCGTGATTTCCCCTTCTGTATCCGTGGAGGCGAATTACAGTAGCCCCGCGTTTACCGACGTCACGTTCAGCAATAACACAGCCGCTCGCGGCGGCGGGCTTTATCTCCAGAACGGAAGCCCCGTATTGACGCGCGTGCTATTTACCGGAAACATTGCAACCAGTGGGGCGGGCGGCGGCATGAACAGCCAGACCTATGATGAATTGAACGACGAAGCGAATCTTCCGATTCTCACTGATGTGGTTTTCAGCAGTAACACAGGAATAGGCGGTGGCGGTCTGTATAACAACGACAGCAATGCGATCTTGAACCGCGTCACCTTCAGCGGGAATTCCGCCAACCGAAGAGGCGGCGCAATCCTGAACGAATTTGCCAACCCTGTGTTAACCAACGTGACCTTCAGCGGAAACACATCCTACGAAAGCGCGGGGAGCGCGCCATGGGGCGGCGGCGCGCTCATGAACATTGACAGCGACCCGGTGTTGCGCAATATCACATTCAACGGCAATAACAGCGTCAATGGGTCTGGCACTGCCGGGGGCGATGCGATGCGCAATACCGTCAACAGCGCTCCGCAGGTCTACAACAGCATTTTGTGGGGAGATGGAGGCATAAACGATGAAATCTCAAATGACGGAACCAGTTCAATCGTTGTAATAGATAGCGTGGTTCAAGGCGGTTGTCCGGCAGGCGCGTCCTGCACAAACGTAATTAATTCCGACCCGCTCTTGGGCGCGTTGGCGAACAATGGCGGATACACCCAGACCATGTCAATCGGTGCAGGAAGTTCCGCGCTCGATGTTGGCGGCGTAAACTCGACCTGTGCTGGTGAAGACCAGCGAGGCATTTCACGTCCGCAAGGCACTGGTTGTGATATGGGTTCGTTTGAGTTTGAAGCCCCGGCGGTTCCGACAAACACGCCAACCATCACACCCACTTTTACGGCAACCAACACTCCTGAACCAACCTTTACTCCGACATTCACACCGACCGCCACATTCATCTCAACATTCACTGCAACGTTCACCCCGACGGATACACCGGTTCCGCCTACTTCAACGTTTACGCCAACCAATACTCCGGAGCCGACGCTGACTCCCACATTTACCCCCTCGGCGACATTCACCGCGACAAACACACCAGAACCAACATTCACTCCCACGGATACACCTGTCCCTGCAACCGCAACCTTTACAGTCACTAGCACACCGGAACCAACATTTACAGCAACGTTCACTTCAACACCGACCGATACCCCGGTTCCCCCCACCGTGACCTTTACGGCAACCAGTACTCCGGAACCGACATTCACTTCAACCTTTACTTCGACGCCAACAGATACCCCAATTCCACCAACGGCTACCTTTACAGCGACTAACACACCGGAGCCGACCTTTACATCAACATTTACTCCGACAAATACGGCAACCTCAACCGCGACGTTCACGCAAACCTCTACCTTTACTCCGACTGCCACAAGCACGCCGTTGTCAACGGATTTGCTTTATGTCAGTTCAACAACCGGCGGCACGGTTGGTGGTGTGGCGTTTGCCGATGAAGATATTCTTTTGCTCAACAGATTCACCGGTGCCTGGTCCATGTATTTTGACGGTTCAGATGTGGGTGTTACGAGCGACGTGGATGCCTTTGCGATTCTTTCGGATGGCTCCATTTTGATGAGCCTTGACGTTGATGCAATCGTCGGCGCTCTGGGCACAGTGGACGAATCCGATATCATCCAATTCACCCCAACGTCGGTCGGCACCAACACTGCCGGAACTTTATCCATATACTTTGACGGTTCAGATGTCGGGCTTTCGACATCATCTGAGGATATTGATGCTGTTGATTTTGCACCGGACGGACGACTGATCCTTGGCACTCGTGGATCGTTCAGCGTGACCGGTGTTGCCGGCAACGATGAAGATCTGATCGCTTTCACTGCCACGTCTCTGGGTGAGACAACCAGCGGCACATGGGCAATGTACTTCGATGGTTCTGACGTCGGGTTGAACGACGCAACATCCGAACAGGTCAATGAAGTTTGGATTGATCCTGCAACCAATCAACTGTACCTGACCACAGCAGGAGCATACTCTGTTACGGGTCTTAGCGGCTCTGGTGCCGATGTGTTCATCTGCACCCCGAGTACGCTTGGTGCTACTACGACATGCACTTTCACTTCCTATTGGCTCGGCTCGGCAAACGGTTTTGGCGCAGAAATTGTGGATGGGTTGGATATCGTAAAATAATCCCGTACTGTCACGCCTACTGCCCAGCCGCGTTTGGTCCGGTTTGATTTGAGTTTGTCACACCAACGCGGCTGGGTATTGGGTTAAAATATCCCCGTGATGGACACCCGATGAATATCGTCTTTAACTTGAAAGTCTTCTCGTTTAATAGGCAAATCTCGGTCAGCAGGCAGATGGCCCAGTACAGCATCGCCTTGCTGACCGTGCTTATCGCAACCATTGCATCCTATTGGGGGTCATTACGGATTCTGACGCTCCTGTTGCTGGCTATTGGGGGATTGGTCGTGCTATTGGCTTTGATGCGTCACATTGGCACAGGCTATATCCTGTTGTTGATCGCCGGAATGTTCGTTCCGTTTTCAGGTCCCGGCGGATTCAACACGTCGGTTCTGCTCGTAATCGTCATGTCCATCGTGTGGCTGATGAACAAGTTTGTCGTTCAGCGTCGGTTTGAATTTATCCGGTCGGGTCCCGTCCGCCCCGCAGTGTATTTCATGATCGTTTCAGTGGTTGCCTTTGGCATGGGGCAGATTTCCTGGTTTAACTTTGCAAGGCAGGCGCCATTCGATACCCAGCTGGGAGGCTTTGCCATTTACTTCTTCTCACTTGTGATGATGGTGATGACCGGCAATATCGTGAAGGATATCCGCTGGTTAAAAGCGTTCGTCTGGGTGTTCGTTGGGTTGAGCGCTGTCTATGTTCTTGGCCGCGTGGCGCATCTGTCGGTGGTTGATGAAATCTACCAGAGAGGGTATACCTCCAATAGCATGTTATGGACGTGGCTGGTGATCATGCCGCTCAGCCAGGTGTTGTTCAATCAGGACTTGAAATTTCGCAGTCGGGCATTATTGTTGGGCGTTGTGACTCTGACGTTATACGTCGCCCTCGTGCAAAGTTCCGACTGGAAGTCCGGGTGGGTGCCCCCCCTGGTTGCCGTCGGCGCGTTACTTGCCCTGCGGTTTAGAAAACTCGCCATAGTATCCATCCCGTTTGTGATGATTGGCGTTCTCTACCTTGCACAGGACTTGATCTCAACCGACCAATATAGCTGGGGCACGCGAGTGGATGCCTGGTTGGTCGTCCTTGAGATCAGTCGCGCCAACCCGTTATTAGGGCTGGGTTTCGCCAACTATAACTGGTACGCCAAAGTGTTCACAATCCGCGGATATCACATTCGATTCAATTCACACAGCCAGTATGTGGATATCATCGCCCAGACCGGTCTCGCGGGTCTGGTTTGTTTTATCTGGATTCTCTTTGAAGTTGGGCGGCTTGGCTGGAACTTGTCACGTCAGGTAAAGGGTGGATTCGCGCGAGGTTACATCAATGGCACACTGGCTGGGGTTGCTGGATGTATTGTAGCAGCGTTTTTGGTGGACTGGCTGTTGCCGTTTGCCTATAACATCGGGCTGGATGGGTTCCGCGCAAGCATCCTGCCGTGGGTTTTCTTTGGGGGATTGATTGCCGTTGAGCAAATGGTTAAAGAAAATAAAATTTCATAAACACGGGAGGGCTTCGTGGAAGAGTTAATAGGATTAATTCCCGCGGCGGGGAAAGGGGTTCGGCTGGGTCTGCCATACCCGAAGGAGCTGTACCCGGTTATTCGGAACAATCATTACAAGCCGATTTCACAATTTGTTGTTGATAACCTTGTCAATGCGGGGTTGAAGCATATCGTCTTCGTTGTCAATGAAACAAAGCACCAGTTGATGGGGTACTTCGGAAGCGGGCAGAGATTTGGGTGCGACATCAGTTACGTGATTCAGGAAGTGGTGGAGGGAAAGACGAAATCAACCTCCCCCGGGCTTGCTCATGCACTGGATTCGGCGTATCACCTCGTTAAGGGCAAGACGGTCTTCTTTGGCATGGCAGATACCTTGATGAAGCCCAACGATATTTTTAAACGGGTTTACCGGGATGCAATGCCTGAAGATGATGTATTATTTGGCATGTTTACCACGGACCGCCCTGAAAAATTCGGTATGGTTCGCATGGAGGCGGACAGACGCGTCGTCGAAATTGACGACAAACCGAAACAGACCACCCTGACTGAGATGTGGGGGTGCATCATCTGGCGCCCAAAATTCACGGAATATTTGCACGAGTGTGTTTTCGAGTATGGGATATCCGATTTTGCAAAGATCATGAATGACGCCATTTTGCTTGGGATGAAATTCAAAGGCGTTCATCTCAAGGACGGAACGTACATTGACCTCGGCACCTACGAAGAGATCGCCGACCTCGACAGGAAATATCGGGAGGAATAAAAGATGCAGGAAACAGCGGGCAGGCAGAACGTCGGGAAAAGAGGCGAGGGTCAGATCGTGGATATGTCTATTGTGCTGGTATGTTGGAATAACAAGACGTATCTCGATCCGTGTTTGAAGTCGTTGTATGAAGGCGGGTTAAAAAGTTCATTCGATGTTGTAGTGGTGGATAACGGCTCGACGGACGGCAGTCAGCAGATGCTGGCAGAGAAGTATCCGCAGGTGAAGTTAATTCAGAATGCGGGCAATATGGGGCTGGGCAAGGCGAGCAACCAGGGCATCGAAGCGACAAACGGATGGCATGTGTTACTGCTCAACAACGACACGCTTGTGAACGGACCAGCGCTCGACGTGCTGGTGGAATATCTGGATGCGCATCCCGAAGCGGGCGCGACGGCGGGAAAGTTGTTAAACCCCGATGGTTCGTTTCAATCAGGGTTTGCGCCATTTTCTACATTGCTGGAAGAATTTTTGATTGTGACACACATCGGCGAGTTGTTGTGGGCGGGGTATCCGTCGCACGGCGATTCGAATGAGATCAAGGCAACGGGTTGGATGAGTTCGGCGTGCCTGCTGGTGCGGCGCACGGCGCTGGATGAGATCGGCTTGCTTGACGAAAGTTATTTCATTTACGGCGATGAAGCGGATTTGCAATATCGCTTGAACAAGGCGGGTTGGAAGGTCATCTTCCTGCCGAACTCGGCGATCATCCATTTCGGCGGCCGGAGCATGGATCGCTGGAAGCGGCGCAAGATGGTATACCGCGGCAAGATGATGTTCTACAAAAAAAATTATAGATTTGTAAGCACCTTTTTCCTGCGCCTGCTGTTTTTTGTCATGAGCCTGTTGAAACTGCTGGTGTGGTGTGCCGGCTTCTTCCTGCCGAGCCGCAACGACCAGGCGAAAAAGGAGTTGCGCTCCAATCTGGACGTGATGGTGTTGTGCCTTAACTTGAAGTAATTATTATCTGTTAATCCTCGCCAATCTCCGCGAATGGTTTCTGAATTAAGTGTCTCCAATTCGCGAAGAATCGTGTGGGTTAGCGGATAATTCTTTTGAATTTTTATGAATATTCTTTTCCTCACTCAAATCGTGCCTTTTCCTCCCGATGCGGGACCGAAGGTGAAAACGTGGCATGTTCTCAGGTCTCTTGCCGGGCAGGGACATTCTGTAACTTTGGTTTCCTTCGTTCGTCCAGAAGAAGAGCCGCACCTGCCTGCGCTGAAAAAAACCTGCAAGGCAGTCCATGCGGTGCCGATCCGCAGGTCGCGTGTAATGGATGCAGGCTACATGATCCGCAGTTATCTGACGGATCGCCCGTTTCTAATCGAGCGCGACGACTTGCGTCCGATGCAGGAGGCGGTGAGCCGGCTGGTCAGCAAAGGCGGGTTTGATTTCATCCACGCGGATCAGTTGACGATGGCGCAGTTTGCCATCCGAGGCGCCTTGCTGGCGCAAGGCAGGAAGCCAAAAGTGATCTTCGATTCGCACAACGCGGTGTGGACGATCGTCGAGCGGATGAAGGAAAACGCCCACTGGTTTTTGAAACCCATCCTGAACGTCGAGGCGAAGCGGGTAAAACGATACGAAGGTGAACTTTTCAAACAGGTTGACCACATCCTTGCTGTCACCGATCTGGATCGTGCCGGGCTGGAAGTAGCGCTGGCGACGGTGAATGTCAAAGCCAACGAGCGCATCGCTCCGATCACGGTCATCCCGATTGCGGTGGATACCCAGCAATTGCAACCGATCAGCCGCAAGCCCGGGTCGAAGAATATTGTCACGCTTGGCACGTTGCATTACCCGCCCAATGCGGACGGGATCCGCTGGTTCTTCAATGAAGTTTTCCCGTTGATTCAGAAACGTGTCCCCGGTGCAACGCTGACCATCATCGGCAAGAACCCTCCACAGGTTTTTTTCGAGTTTGCGGCTCGCAATTCAGATAGTGTGAAGGTTACTGGCTACGTATCTGAACTGCCTCCGTATCTGGCGGAGAGCGCGTTGATGGTGGTGCCAGTCCGGGCGGGCGGCGGGATGAGGGTGCGAATCCTTGAGGCGTTTGCGTATGCCATGCCGGTGGTAACCACAACGATTGGGCTGGAGGGTATCCGCGCCGAATTGGAAAAGGATGTAATCGTTGCCGACGCAGCGGATGATTTTGCAAATCGTGTGATTGAACTTTTGGAAAATGTTTCGTTGCAAGAGAGACTTTCCTCGAATGGAAGAAAACTCGCAGAGACAAAATACGACTGGCAGGTGGTGCTCTCTGCCATGAAAAAGATTTACGAATAGTGATAATGAAATCAGTGTCGAACAAAAATATTTTGGGACGGGTCGCCGAACAGCCGTTGCCGTTCATCCTCGCGGCGGCGGTTTTGTTGCGCGTTGCCCTCGCGTTCGCGATGGGCGATACGGTCGTCGAACTGCCCGGCATCTTCGACCAGATTTCATATCACAATCTTGCTCTCCGAGTCCTCAATGGTCACGGATTCTCCTTCGGTGAACTGTGGTGGCCCATCACGCCCGCCGACGCGCCCACTGCACATTGGAGTTTTCTGTACACGCTTTATCTTGTGCTGGTTTATTCCGTGTTTGGTCCACATCCGCTGGTCGCGCGGATTTTGCAGGGGATCATCGTCGGTGTTTTGCATCCATATATTGCCTATCGCATTGGCGAAAAACTTTTTACAAAAAAAATTGGTCTTGCGGCGGCGGGAGTCACAGCGATCTATGTTTATTTTTTCTATTACAGCGCGGCGCTGATGACCGAGCCGTTTTATATCACTGCCATATTGTTTAGTTTGTTTTTTGGAATTCAGCTCTCTGAAAATACCGAAAGAAAACAGGATGTCAGACTCAATATCGCGCTTGGGATTTTACTAGGTATCACTGTTTTGTTGCGGCAAGTCTTCTTGCTCTTCATTCCATTCCTCTTCCTTTGGATTTGGATCGCCCGCCTCCGACTCAAAGTACGTCTGCCTCTGCTCCCGACGGTTTTGTCGTTGGTTTTGATTCTTGCCTTCATCCTGCCGGTCTCGTTTTACAATTATTCCCGCTTCGGGCGATTCACCCTGCTCAACACAAATTCCGGGTACGCCTTCTTTTGGGGCAACCATCCCATCTATGGGAATGAGTTCATTCCTATCTTGCCAACGGAGACTTATCAGGAGTTGATCCCTGAGGAAGTCCGGCATTTGGACGAAGCCGCGCTCGATCAGGAATTGCTCAAACGCGGGATACAGTTTGTGACGGACGACCCAGGTAGATATTTCTTGTTGTCGCTGAGCCGCATCCCGCCGTATTTCATGTTCTGGTATTCGCCCGAGTCAACTACGTTGAGCAACATTTCCCGCATCGGCAGTTTCGGACTCTTCCTGCCGTTTATGTTATATGGCTTGTGGTTGAGTATCAAAAGGAACGCGCTTCAAACTGAAAACCAAATATGGAATTTGCTCTTTTCCCCCCAAGGGCTTTTGATGCTCTTTGCCCTCGTCTACTCCGGCGTGCACATCTTCACGTGGACATTGATCCGCTATCGTTTGCCGGTGGATGCTGTCTTGATTCCGTTCGCTGGCTTGGCATTGGTTGAACTCGTCCAACGTGTATTGAAAACAAGACATCATTACTCAAGTCAATTGCAAAGAGAACCATGAAAATTATCTCCGTTGTCGGAGCGCGACCCGAGTTCATTCAGGCAATGCCTGTGAGCCGCGCGCTCCGCAAACATCACCACGAAATCCTCGTCCACACCGGGCAGCACTACGACTACAAAATGTCGCAGACCTTTTTCGACGAACTCGGCATCCCTGCGCCGGATCACAACCTCGAAGTGGGGTCCGGCTCGCATGCCGGGCAAACAGCCGAAATTTTGGTCCGATTCGAGGAGGTCGTCCTCAAGGAAAAGCCAGATGTTGTTATCGTGCGCGGCGACACCAACTCCACGCTGGCGGGCGCGCTCGTCGCAAGCAAACTGCACATCCCGACAGTTCACATCGAAGCGGGTGAGCGCAGTTTTGATCGGCGCATGCCCGAGGAGATCAATCGTCTCGTTGCCGATCAACTTTCGTCCGCTTATTTTTGCGTGAGTCAAACAGCGGTGCGGCAACTTGTTGCAGAGGGCATCACGAAGAATGTGTTTTGGGTTGGGGATGTGATGCTCGATGCGAACCTTATCAACCGGCCATTGGCGCGGAAAAAATCGTCGGTTCTTTCCACGCTTGAGCTTGCTTCCGGTTCCTACAGTTTGGTCACCGTTCATCGCGCCGCCAACACCGACGATCCCGCACGGCTGACGAATATCGTGCGCGCGTTGAGTCGAGTCGGCGAGACGGTGGTCTTCCCTGTCCATCCGCGCACGCGCGGCGCGCTGGAAAAACTAGCCGTGCAATTTGGTGACAATGTGAGTTTGATCGAACCGGTCGGGTATTATGACATGATGGCGCTGGAGGAAAATGCGCGGTTGATCGCCACCGACTCCGGCGGTGTGCAACGCGAGGCATATTTCATGCAGAAACCGTGCCTCACCCTGCGCGATGAAACCGAGTGGACGGAAACCGTCACTGCGGGTTGGAATAAACTTGTCGGCGTGGATGTGGACACGATCGTCCACGAGTGGAATTCGTTCACGCCGCCGGCTGTCCAGCCGCCGATCTTCGGCGACGGCTCTGCCGGTGAAAAGATCGCGGACATCCTTGGGCAAATTCGTCTCACTGTCCACGAGGAACGCGTTCTGGCATGAATAACTTTTTGAAAGAAAATTTGAAGTCATGAATCAAACATCGCACCAACACATCGGAATCATCGGCGGCGGGATCATGGGAATCAGCCTTGGCTATTTTCTCTCGCGTCGCGGAATCAAAGTGACCATCTACGAAGCCTCGCCCGTTTTGGGTGGGTTGGCAGGTCCGATCACGCTCGAAGACGGCACCCAGGTGGATCGGTTTTATCACGCCATCCTCTCTAATGACCGTCATCTCGGCGACCTGTGCAAGGAACTGGGTATTGACGATCAACTTCGCTTCAAGGAAACCAAAACCGGCTTTTACTACAAAGGCGACATCCACCCGATGAACAACATGGTGGACTTTTTGAAATTCCCGCCTCTCGGCTGGATTGACCGCTTCCGCCTCGGACTTACCGTGCTGGCGGCGCAATTCATCAAGGACTGGCGCAGTCTCGAATCGGTCAGCGTCGAGGATTGGTTGTTGAAGTGGAGCGGCAAAGGCACGTACCAAAACATCTGGCGCCCGATGCTCAAAGCCAAATTCGACGGCGGGTTCGACAACACCCCAGCCACGTACATGTGGTCGCGGCTGGTGCGCATGAAATCCACGCGCGAAGGGGCGAACCAAAAAGAAATGGCGGGGCATCTCATCGGCGGGTATATTACGCTCATCAAAGCGCTGACGGAAAAAATCCTTGCCGCGGGCGGGGAAGTGCTGTTGAAGACGGCGGTGAGCGAAATTGTGATCGAAAATGACAAGGCAACTGGAATTCGCCTCGCGAGTGGCGAGATCGTGAAGTACGACAAAGTGGTTTGCACATTACAAACGCCTATCTTCCAACGGTTGATTCCCCAGGCAGACCAGAAATACCATGAATTTCTTAACCGCACGGAGTATCTTGGCATCTTGGCTCCGCTCCTCATTCTTGATCGTGAACTTACCGGCAACTGGACGTTGAACATCACCGATGATCGCTTTCCGTTTACTGGTGTAATCGAAACGACGGCGTATATTGACCCTAAATATGTTGGCGGATACCATTTGGTATATTTGCCAAAATACACCGCGCCGGGCAGCCCCTGGCAACAAAAAACAGATGATGAGATCAAGGCGATCTGGCTCGAAAACCTGCAGGCGATGTTCCCGGGCTTCGACAAATCCTGGGTGCGATATTTCCTCATTCACCGGGAGCGCTACGTGGAGCCGCTTCATGGGCTGAATGAAACTGATTCGATCCCCGAAGTGCGGACTTCTGTCGAGGACCTTTATCTTGCCACCACCGCCCAGATCTACCCCGCGCTGACCAATGGCGAATCAGTTTCCCGTCACGCGCGCGAAGCGGCTGAAATCGTCGCAGGAGCGAAGGAGTGAATTCAAAGCCCGTGATTGTTGTATCGGGCTTGCCGCGCTCGGGCACGTCCATGATGATGAAAATGCTCGAAGCGGGCGGTCAAGTCATTCTCACCGATAATTTACGTGAAGCGGACGGCAATAATCCGAAAGGCTATTATGAATTTGAACGCGTCAAACAAATGAAGGATGGCGATCTTGCCTGGCTTCCGGACGCGGTGGGGAAAGTGGTGAAGATCGTCACCGGATTGATCGCCTACCTGCCTTCCGATTACAACTACAAAGTGATCTTTATGAGGCGCGACCTCAAGGAAGTTTTATCGTCTCAGAAAAAAATGCTGGGTCGGCTCGGCAAAGGTGACGACAACATCCCTGATGACAAGATGGCAAAGACCTATGAGGAACATCTCAAACAGGTGAAGGGATGGCTCGTCCGACAGCCGAACATCGAAGTGCTGTATGTGGATTACAACACGATGGTCTCCGACCCGCTCGAATCTCTGCAAAAGGTCAATGCGTTGTTAGGCGGCGGCATGGATGTGCAAAAAATGGCGTCTGTGGTGGACCAGGAACTCTACCGCGAACGCAAACAAGTAATTGTATGAAAGTAAGAAAGGAATATCAATGAACTCACTATTTCGATTTGCCCGGCTTTTAACCCTCATGGGGCTTTCTGATCCGATCAACGGGCGCGGCTATCTGGGACCGGAAACCCTCATGCCGCTTGCTTCGGTTCTCGCCGCGATTGCGGGCTTCTTCCTCATGTTCTGGCGCGTGATCGTAAAATTTTTCAAGACCATGTATCGAAAAGCGCGCGGCATCCCGGATGAAGTCCCGCCGGATATGGAAGTGGAAGAATCTGCTGAAGAACATAAGGAAAAGCAAACGTCTTCTTGATGAAAAAAGTTATTGTGATCGGGCTGGATGGATTCGAACCGAAGATCGTCGAAGCCATGATGGCTCGCGGCGAACTCCCGAACTTGATGAAACTGCGCGAGCAGGGCGGATATTCCCGACTCAAAACCACCGCCTCAGCCCAGACGCCTGTGGCTTGGTCCACCTTCTCGACCGGCACCAATCCCGGCGGGCATGGCATTTTTGATTTCCTCACCCGCGACACGAAAACGTATCTGCCGTTGATGGCGTTGAGCCGCTACGAGCAGAAAAACGCGTTCGTTTTGCCGAAGGTCGTCAACATGCGACGCGGGACTCCGTTCTGGGATTTGCTCTCGGCAAAGGATGTGGATTCGACGATCATTCGCATCCCCTGTGCATACCCGCCGGATAAAGTGAAGGGACGGGTGCTTTCGGGTGTCGGAGTCCCTGATTTGCGCGGCGGGTTTGGCACGCCCACTTTTTACTCCACGCGTAAAGACTTGCACACCGAGCAAAGCGAGAAGGTTATCAACGTCAGCGTGGAGAACGACAAGGTGGCAACGCATATTATCGGTCCGCGCGACCCGAAGACGAAGTCGGATCATAAGTTTGACATCAGCATCGAAATCCAGAAATCTGAAAACAAGATTGTCATCACATCGCAGGGACAGCCCGACAAACTCGAAGTGGGACTGGGCAAGTGGAGCAAGTGGCTCAAGGTCAAATTCAAAGTTGCGATGATGCAATCAGTAGCGGGGATTGTGCGCTTCAACCTGCGACAGATCGAACCCCATTTTGAGTTGTATGCGTCGCCGGTGAATTTTGAAACCGAAGAGCCGTTGTTCCCCATTAGTTCGCCGCAGGAATATGCCCATGACCTGGCGATGAAGATCGGGCGATATTACACCGCAGGCATGGCAGAGGACCACGATGGCTTGAACAACGAACGCTTTGATGAAACCTCGTATCTCGATCAATGCCGCATCGTTTTGCGTGAACGCCGCAAGATGATGGAGTTTGAACTCGGCAGGTTCGAAAAAGGATTCTTATTCTGCCTGTTCGATACGCCTGACCGTCTGGCGCACATGTTCTGGCGTTTCACCGAACCGAATCACCCCGCCAATCGCGGCGAAGATGTTTCCCGCTATGCCAAAGTCATTGAAGAGCATTATCGTGAGTGTGACGAGATCGTCGGCGAAGCGATGAAACACGCGGATGACGAAACGCTGTTCATCGTGTTGAGCGACCATGGCATGAACTCGTTCCAGCGTGGATTGAATCTCAACACGTGGCTTTATGAAAATGGGTTTCTCGCGTTGAAGTCTGGTTTCAAGCCCGGCGAGAGCGGTGACTTCTTCCAGAGTGTGGATTGGGATAAGACCAAAGCCTTTGCGATGGGGCTTGGTTGCATCTTCCTCAATCGCAAGGGGCGCGAAGCCAATGGTATCGTTAACGAAGGGGACGTGGAATCCGTTCAGAGTGGTATCGTGAGCGGATTAACTGGACTGGTGGATTCCGTTCGAGGGGTAGTGGCAGTTCGAAGCGTGGCGCGAGGCGCAGATGTTTATCACGGTCCGTATGCAAACGAAGCCCCCGATCTCGTCGTCAATTTTTCCGAGGGCTATCGCGTCTCGTGGGATACGCCGTTGGGCGGGGTGCCGCAGGGTTTATTCGCCGATAACACGAAGAAGTGGGGCGGCGATCATGTGATAGACCCCGCGCTGGCTTCGGGTGTGTTGTTTATTAATCGAAAGTTTCGCGCTGAATCGCCAGGTCTCGTTGACCTTGCGCCGACCATTCTCAATGCGCTCGGCGTCGCGAAAGGCGGCGCAATGGAAGGGAGCGATTTGTTGTCATGAAAATTTTGGTTTTGAATTTGCAGGGCGCGGCGCGCGTCAAGTTGTTCGCCGATGAACGGCTCGAAAACCTGCGCCGCCTGATGGACATGGGTTGCTTCGGTGAATTGGAGGGCGACCCGCGTGAGTGGAATATCCTGGCGCGGCGTGAATCGCATACCCTCACCCTGGATGAATTTTTGACCCAGGCTGAAAAAGATGTTGCGGCATTTGACGACTTCGCCGCGTTGCAAACGAAACTCGAATCGGGCGTGTGGGATTACTGCCAGTTGAACGCTTCATTCTCAACGGGAGGCGGATCTGCCGATCCATACCTTGACTTCGACCTCCGGCTCGGCGACGCGCTTCAGCACTTAAGCGACGACACATTGTTGGCGATCATCGGTGAAAGTTGTTTTGTACTGGTCGCGTCGAATAACCCGATCACTGGCTATCAGGATGGCTCGACACTCGATCTTACTCCCACAATTTTGGAACTTGCCGGGTATCCGCTTCCCTCAGGCATCGAAGGCAGATCGTGGGTGGCAGGCATGGAGTTGAACCGCGCCTCCGGCTTGACCGAAGACGAGCAGGCGATGCTCCGCGAGCGGTTGAGCGGTTTGGGGTATATCTAAAATATCCGGACGCTGAAGAACGCTGAACCGCTGATTTTAAAAAATAAATCTGCGTTTGTCTGCGTGAATCAGCGTCCTAATTTATTGTGATGTCTTTGGACATAATCGTTCAAAGCGACGTTTGTTTAGAAAGCCGACCTCATGAAGAAATTCGACAAACAATTTGCAGGTGAGATTCTCAAATACGCTTTGTGGTTTGGCATCCTTGCCGGGTTGGTGGAAGGCATGTTGCTCTACGTTTTGCAACGCTACGAACTCCTGCGCGGTCAGATCACTTATCTCGGCTCCGGTTGGCAGGTGCTGTGGGTCGCGCCGATTTTCGATGCACTCCTCTTTTTACTCGCTGGCGCAGGGTTGGCAGTGGTTGTACAATTTTTGCCGCGAAACTTCGCAAAACAGGCAGCCTATTTTGTTTTTTGTTTCCTAACCTTTTTCGACTGGCTCCTCATTTATCTTTCTGGCAGACTTAACCCCGCCGCTACTGCGATTTTAGGCGCAGGTATTGCTTATCAGGCCTCATCGTTAATCCTTGGACGCGACAATCGATTCGTCCCGTTCGTGCAAAAGACCCTCAAAGGTTTTGTTGTTGCTGTATTGGCTTTGGTTATCCTCATTCAAGGCGGCTATTGGATTCAGGAACGCCTGGCGGTGAGCAACCTGCCAGCCGCAAAGGAATCCACGCCAAATATATTGTTCATCGTTGTGGACACTTTGCGCGCCGACCGCATGTCTCTTCAAGGCTATGAGCGTGAGACCGATCCGACGATGAAACGTATCGCTTCGGAGGGGGTGATGTTCGAGAATGCTTATGCCTCCTCTTCATGGACGCTGACGACTCACGCCTCGCTCTTCACCGGCCGCTGGCCCTACGAACACAAAGCCGATGGCGGGCGCGACCTCGATGAGACCTATCCCACCATTGCCGAAGAGTTGACCGCGCGCGGTTATCGCACCGGCGCGTTCAATGGCAACTTTGAAACTGTCACATCGCATTGGGGGTTTGCGCGCGGCTTCGTCCATTTTGAAGATTATTACCAAACCCTTCCTCAATTGGCGGTTAGTTCGTTGTACGGACGTTTTGCGGAATATTATATTCTGCACAAGGTGTTCAATATGGAATTTTCCGTTGACCGCCGCTGGGCGCCGAGCGTCAACCAATCTGCGTTGGATTGGATTGATCAGGACAACGACAAGCCGTTCTTTGTCTTCATCAATTATTACGATGTCCACGCGCCGTATATCTCGCCGGAGCGTGCCAGATTTTCAAACCTTGAAAACCCGGGCGGGTTGGTCAACACAGACTGGACGACAGCCGATATCTACAATCCCAAAACCCCGGAGCAGGTTCAAGGCGAGATTGACGCCTACGACGGCGGCATCTACTACACCGATCAACAGATTGACTTGTTGTTGAAGGAATTGGACTCTCGCGGTGTGCTGGAAAACACCATTGTTATCATCACATCCGATCATGGCGAATTGTTTGGCGAGCATGGGCTGTGGGAACATCACAACTCGTTGTACAAGCCTGTGATTCACGTGCCGTTGATCGTATGGCATCCAGGGTCTGTGCCGCATGGCGTGAGAATTTCCACGCCGGTCTCCAATACGTTTATCCCTGCCATGTTGCTGGATATGCTTGGCGAACCGGAGCAGACGATTTTCCCCGGTCCATCTCTCGCGCAATTGTGGGCTGACCCATCATCCGCCGCATCCTTCCCTGACCCAATTGCCGAAATGGCGGAGTCGAGTTGGGTGAACCCGAACCACTTGTCGATTCGAGGCGATATGGTCACGGTTGTTTCATCGAATTGGCAATATATCGAACACGAATTCAACGGCGTGGAGTTGTACAACTTGAACGAGGACCCTGATCAAGAGAATAATCTCGCTGTCGAGAATCCCACCGTATTGGATGAACTCAAGAATTATTACCTTGGTCTCCTTTCCAGGTTCAGCATGACCTGGCCCTACGACAATAAATGAGTCAAATTGTGAAAGATAACTTCAAAGGCTTCGCAAGAAACACCCTCACGCTTGCGGTCGGTTTCGGTCTTATTACGGGTTTGGTGGAGGGTGCCCTCCTGTTTAGCTTGCATCATTTCGACCTGTTGACGTGGCGGCTTCAAAACCGAGCCATCTGGTATGAAACGTTGTGGATATCGCCTCTCGTTGATCTTGTTTTATTCAGCCTGGCGGGGGCATTTTTCGCGCTCGCGGGATATTCGTTACGAAAATCTCCGATCAGCAAATTGATATGGTTTGGGTTCATTTTTCTTTGCTTGTTTGACTGGATGTTCATCATTCTCTTCGGGCGGGTTTCTCTCATCGCGATTCTTTTGCTCGCGGCGGGGTTAAGTGTGCAGGTATTCAACATGTTGTCAAAGAGGGAAGACGCGGTGATGCAGAAACTTCATCGCGGCTTGCTCATGCTGATGGGATTGACCGCCGCATTGTTTTTGGTGATTCAGGGCGGCGCGTGGTTGAATGAAAAGATGAAAACGTCAGGGTTGCCCGATGCGCAGGAGGGCGCGCCGAATGTCATTGTCATCATCGTGGATACGTTGCGCGCCGATCATCTTTCCTCCTACGGCTACGAGCGTAACACCAGCCCGTTCATGGATGGTCTCGCCAGCGAAGGCATCCGCTTTGAGAATGCGATCTCGCCTTCCTCATGGACTCAACCCTCGCATGCCTCCATGCTCACGGGGCGCTACACCTACGAGCATCAAGCCGAGACCCAACCGTTGGATGACACGTATCCAACCATCGGCGAAGTTTTGCAAAAGAACGGTTATCGCACAGCCGCATTTTCGGCAAACACACTTTTCTTCACGCGTCGTCAGGGTTTCGGGCGCGGCTTCCTGCATTTTGAAGATAATTACCAATCCGTGACGGATGCGTTTCTCAATTCGTCGTTGTATGGTTATCTCTTTGATTATTATGGGTTGCGCAAAGTATTGAATTATGAAGGTGTTCCTACCCGCGGATACGCCTCCGACATCAATCAAGCCGCAATTAATTGGATTGATCAGGATGACAAGTCGTTCTTCGTTCTCATCAATTACTTTGATGTACACGATCCATACACGCCGCCTGAACCGTATCTCAGCAAATACGCCTCGGTTCAGACTCCGGGCGGGCTGATCAACGGCTTCGTCGAACGTTACCACCCCGACCTGACCCCCGAACAACTGCAAAGCGAAATTGACGCATACGATGGTTCCATCAATTACGTGGACGATCAGATCAAAGCTCTGTTTGGCGAACTTGATCAACGCGGATTATTGGGCAATACCATCGTGATTGTCACATCCGATCACGGCGAATCGCTTGGCGAGCATGGACTTCTCCAGCACAGCGCGTCGTTGTACTGGCAGGAGATTCACGTCCCGTTGATCATGTGGGGATCGGGGGATGTGCTCGCGGGCAGAGTGATTGACACACCCGTTTCCACCACCGCGCTCCCCGCCACAATTTTTGAATTTTTAAATGTAAACGATGGAGCCTTCCCTTCATCGTCGCTGACGTTTTTGCTCAATGACAATGCGGCAGTTGACTGGCTCGACCCCATCGCTGAAGTCGCGCAATTCGATGGCGCGGCGGAGCAAAACCCCACCACGCACGGCGAGATGAAATCTGTTGTTGGTGATGAGATGCAATATATCGTCCACGAGAAATTTGGCGATGAGTTGTATAACTGGCGTGATGACCCGGATGAAGTTAATAATCTTGCAAACGATTCATCCATGGTGACTGCGTTGGATGCGTTCAAAGCTTATCTTGAAGAATTAATCGGCGCGCTGGTTTTCAAAAACCCATGAAGCGGAAACTCTCCCGCAGGGATTTCCTCAAACTGGCTGGCGCGGGCGCGGCTGTGACAGCCGCGCTGGGTTATGGCGTGTTTCAGGAGTCGAATGGCAACCCGATTGTCGAACGAAACCCGTATGTTGCCAGTGGATATACCGCGAACTTGAATGGTTCTATGCCGATCCTGATCATCACAAACAAAGACGCTGAAAACCGCTTCGGTGCGTATCTCGCTGAGATTCTGCATGCCGAGGGAATCAACTGTTTTCACTCAGCAGATTTGGCGTCGCTTTCAGAAGATTTGATTCAACGCTACGATATCGTTGTGCTCGCCGAGACCCCGCTTGACACAACGCAGGCTGAGAATCTCGAAGGCTACGTGATTCGGGGCGGGCGGCTCGTCAGCATGAAGCCGGCAGAAGGTGTTGAATCAATTTTCGGCTGGGAAAGAAGCGGGGAAACGCTATCCGAAGGGTATATCAAAACGGAGATTTCCCATTCCGCGAGCGCAGGCGTCAACCCATCCACGTTGCAATTTCACGGTACAGCGGATCTGTATAACGCAGCTGGCACAAAAGTGATTGCATGGTTGTATACGGATCGTGAGTCGGCAACCAACCACCCCGCGGTTGTGATGAACCAATTTGGTGAAGGCATCGCGGCCGCATTTACGTTTGATTTGGCGAAAAGTATTGCGTACATGCGGCAGGGCAACCCTGAGATTGCGAACAAAGATATTGACGGGCTCGATGGCGTGCGCTCGGTGGATATGTTCGTGGATTGGGTTGATCTCGAGCGCATTCACATCCCGCAAGCCGATGAGCAACAACGCCTGCTTGTGAACATTTTGATCCAGTTGAGCAAGCGACCCCTGCCGCGGTTGTGGTATTTTCCCGAAGATAAAAAGAGTGTGCTGATTGCCACTGGCGATTCGCACAGCAACCCCGCGAATTTTATCGAAGATGTTTTGCGCCGTGTGGATGAACGCGGCGGACACATGACCGTATATTACTCGCCGCAAATTGTGAACGATGTTGGTCGTGCCGCACGCTGGACTCGTTTCTGGCTGACCGATCATGTCCCGCTGATTTCGAATCTGCTCGGCGAAGAGTTTGGTTCGCCTACGCCGCAGACGGTTGCCGATTGGCGTGCCCGTGGTCACGAATTCACATTACATCCGTATGTGGAAACGGGACTCGACGAATGGCAATTCTATTGGAAGGAATTTACCGGTCGAGGATATGATCCGGTTTCGCAAACCGTCCGCACACACCGCATCTTGTGGACGGGGTGGACGGAAACCGCCCGCGTTCAAGCCGTGCACGGTATGCGCATGAACTTTGATTATTATCACGTTGGTCCGTCACTGCAAAAGAAAAATGGTGAATGGGTGAACGGTCATCTCACTGGCAGTGGGCGGCCGATGAAGTTCATTGATGAGCAGGGTCGCATCATTGACCTCTATCAACAACTTACGCAACTTACCGATGAGCATCTCATCCCGATGGATGTGCCGGGCTGGGGCGGCTGGCCTCAACTCAACGCCGAGCAAGCCGGCGAGGTCTCCAAGTATTTGCTTGACCGCTCCGTCAAGCACAACGATTATTGTGCCATCGGCGGGCAGTTCCACATTGACCCGTTCCAGTTGGGCGGCGATCCCGCTGAAAAAAGCGCGATCTTTTTGGAAGGCACGCTCGATTACGCCAACGAACTCGGCGTGCCGATTCTGTCCGCGCAGGAATGGTTGGATTTTACGGACGTCAGGCACGACGCTGAATTTACGGATTTCGTTTGGGACGTAAACGCTTCGACTCTCAATTTCAACCTGCTTCCGCGCGCGTCAACCGATTCAACTCTGACAGTTTTGATCCCCGCCCGCCACGGCGAAAAATCCCTCTCGTCAGTAAGAGCGGATGGTGTTACAACTTCCCACAGAGCCCGTCTTGATCTAGGCGGCATGGAGTACGCCCAACTCATTCTCGATGTGCGGGAGCACACGATCAAGGCTGGTTACTCTTGAACCGGATTATTTTGGAAAATTATGGCTAACCTGAGCGCGAAACAAAACCGAAAATTCCTTTGGTGGGCATGTGGGGCTTTGCTTGTCTATTTCTTTGCCTTCCATAACCTCACCCGTTTCCCCTCCCCATGGTTCGATGAAGGTTCTCACCTGCACGTGCCGAAGACGCTCGTTCTACACGGGGTCTATGCCGATATCAGCAGTGAGGGCTTTCGGTATTATGGTCCAACTATCGGCGTCGGCCCGACCGTCATGCTTCCGATTGCGGCGATGTTCAAGGTTTTTGGCGTCGGCTTGTTTCAAGCGAGACTTGTGATGGCGTTATATCTGCTGGCTGCTGTTTTTGTTTTTTATCGCCTTGTCGAACACCTCGCTGGGAAATGGGTTGCCTGGATTGCGTTGGCGCTGATGCTTTCATCGCGCAGTGTCCTGTTTTTGGAATATGGACGCCAATTACTTGGGGAAGTGCCGGGTTTTTTCTTCCTTGCCCTTGCGTTGTACCTGTGGTTTTCCAAATGGAATGAAAACGACTGGAAACGGTTATCGCTGATCGGTCTGTTGTTTGGGTTGGCGATGATCACCAAATATCAGTATCTATTGTTCCTTGCGCCGACATTGATTCTTTCCTGGGGCTTGGACGTTTTCTATTACAAGACATCCACACACCACAATTTCCTGATCCCCGGCATCATAGCGGCGGCAAGTTTTGGCATCTGGCAGGCGGTTACGCTTCAATATCTCGGTCCCGCCACTGCCATGGAAAATCTCGCGCTTTTACAGGCTTCTGCAGGGGGCGCGGCGTTTAATTTTAACCTTGCCCAACTCAACGCCAATTTCGGTGAATTGACATCTCGCGCGGTATATCTGGGCGCATTAATCCCTGCGTTGATATATGGTTTTTTGGTGTCCCTGCCGCGCACGCGCGAGGCACAGAAATGGTGCGTGGTTTTTCTCCTCGTAGTTTTGAATTTGATCTGGTATGTGGTGGCGTCCATCGGATGGATACGATACGCATTCCTCGGTCTCGCCCTTTCCAGTATTTTTATTGCCCGCCTGTTCCACGATCTTACCAATGGATTCCAATTCGGTTGGAGCAGGGAAGATATTCGTTCGTTGTTTGAGATCAAAAACGCCTTACGTCTTACCCTTGTTTTATGGTTATTGGCAATCATAACACTCCCCGGGGTAAAGACCATTCTTGAGATTGCCCTGCCAGAACCCGCCTATGTACAGCAACTATCCGCGTATCTAAATGAGAATATTCCCAAGGATGCCATCATCGAAACCTGGGACCCTGAAATTGGATTTCTGACCGATCACAACTATCATTATCCGCCCAACGCCCTGCTCGCTGTCGCAGTGAACCAGGTCTACTATGGGGGAGAGCCGGTTCAGGATCGCTACAATTTTGCTCAAACCGAGAAACCTGAATACGTGCTTCTCGGAGAATTTTCCAAATGGACGGCGATTTACCCGGACGATGTAATACAAAAGAATTACATCCTTCTGCAAAAATTCGGGGAATATGACCTCTATAAACGGATCGAGAACTAACCCATGCCCGAACGAGTAACTATCCTCATCCGAAATGCCTTTGTTGTATATGCCGCGGCATGGATTTTGTTCAATATCTTCCTGTGGTTCAACCATGCCAGTTTCCCCCTCAACCTCGAAGCCATGGAGTTGACCGTAGTTCAGCATTTCAAGCGGGCGGTGGCTGGGCAACTCATTTATGTCGAAGCCTCGCCCGATTTTGTTCCGCTTGCTTATGCTCCCTTTTATTATTACTTTTCAGTCCCTTTTGCATGGCTGTTTGGAGCGAATCTCTTCACCATGCGGCTGGTTGCCATTTTGGGAATGCTTGGCTCTGGAATCCTCATCTATCTTGCAACCAACAAGCAGACTCAATCAAACTGGTGGGGGATTATGGCAGTGGGGCTTTTTGCGGCGGCGTATCGCGTCATGGACACATACCTTGATAATGCCCATTCAGATTCGTGGTTGCTTTTTTCCGTTTTGTTGGGTTGTCACCTGATCCAATGGAACAAGTCGCGCGCGATAAACCTGCTTGGCGTGTTGTTTCTGGTCATGGCTTTCTGGTTCAAACAGCACGGCGCATTGTTCGCCATTGGCGGAGTTTTATACCTTACCTGGCGTGATGGATTGAAGAAATCATGGGTCTACTGGCTGGTAGCAGCGCTGGTTGGCCCTATTTTGTACGCCTTTGCGCCTTCCTTGCTGTTTGGCGATCTATTCCATTATTACACGTTTACCATCCCAAGCCATTGGAGCGAACTGAATATCAGCGCCATCAAGCGGTACGCCGGGTTCATCATCAAAAATTATTTTGTCATCGCCGGGGTTGGGGTGACTGCAATGATTTACTCGCTGGTCAAGGATCGAAACAAAATGAACGTTTGGTATTTCACGCTTCCTTTTGCCATGCTCAGTGGATTTTTAGGCGCGTTGGATCCCGGTTCAAACAATAATGTTTTCATTCCCATGGGCGTTTGGTTCATGCTCACGGGCGTTTTGGGCATTCATGCCTTCATGATGCGCCATGACATAGTAAACAAATGGGCCTTACATCTCGGCGCGCTGGCAATCTCATTCGCTCTGCTTTTATTCAATCCCGCTTCTGTTGTTGTGTCATCGAACGCCGGCAAAGCCTACCAGGATTTCACCTCCTACTTGAATTCGCTGGATGGACCCGTCTACGCTCCCTGGATTGGACAACTCGAAGGCGGTTACATATTCTCACCCTCCGTCCATTGGGTTCCAATGGAGGATCTGATTCGAGGTCGCGGAGTGGATGTCAATGACAACCCGCAGACACGGAGGTTGCTGGATTCAGTCATCCATCCGGATGGAACCGCCTACATCCTGACGAACTTCCCGCTGGAAAACGATCCGCTTCTTTCGTTCCTTATGGCCCATTACCAACTTGAGACGGACCTAGGGGAACGCTTTTCCGCGTTATCCACCCTCCCCAAGCGATACAACCTTGATCACCCAAGATATTTATATAAACATACGCCTTAATCACCCTTTTTAAACCGGTTTTCGAATGAGTATTGGATCAATTAAATGACCCGGAAAGTTGAATATGCACGACCAACTTTAATTATTTTGAGCGTTCTTGTCCTTGCATTTCTTGGTTCGTACAATCAACCCTATTACCCCGTCACGTGGTTCGACGAAGGACTGGCGTTGCAAGGCGCAATGAATTTGGCAACGTATGATCAATATGCCATGCGGTCGGCGGAAGGGTTTCGCGTCCTTGACCAGCCATTGATCGCAAACGGACCCGGCCTGGCGATCCCGATTAGCGTGGTCTTTCGGTTTTGGGGCGTTGGGCTCCTACAGGCGCGAGCCCTCATGGTTTTCTATTTTGTCGCGACGGCGCTGGTCTTTTTTCAAGTATCTTCGCGCTTTTACGGCAAACTCCCTGCTCTGATCTCCGCGTTTCTTTTACTTGCCATTCCCGAGGAGGGGTTTGTATTTTATGGGCGTCAGGCGTTGGGAAATGTGCCTGCCTTGTTGTATTTTCTCATCGGGTTTCTGTCGTTCCTTGCGCTTGGCAGGATAAAGAAATTCCGATTCGCAGTACTTTCTGGCTTGTTTTTTGGATTGGCTTTGGTGACGAAAGGCCAGTATTGGATTTTTGTCCCCATCCTGGCGTTGATAATCGTTGCAGATCTCGTTTACTATAAACAGATTGGGCTGGGATATACCATGTCGGTGCTTCTCGTTACACTGACTTGCGCGTTTGTCTGGCTGTTTGTGCAATACACGATATTGGGCTCAGAGAATTTCAAAAGTCACGTTGCGGCTATCAATTCAAGCGCAAAGGTAACTATTATTGCTTTTCGGTCAATGCGGATACCGGGAAATATCTGGTACCTGATACGTTCCGGCTTCCCGTTTTTCGTCCTTCCCGGGCTGGCCTTCGCATTTTGGGATAGCCGCCAACAAACCCTGTTGGGGTTGGGCAGGTTCATGCTTGTTGCCTTTGTCGGGACCTGGATCGGCTGGTATGTGTTTGCATCCGTTGGATGGCACCGTTACGCCTTTGAAGCCTATTCAATCGGAATGGTTTTTGCCGGTCAATTCTTCGTGCAGATATTTTCCATCCTTCGCGGAAATCATTTCGGATCACCCGCCAGCCTGCCTCTCACAGGACGGTTTTACGTGAATGTAGGTTTGACGGTCGCCCTTGTCCTCCTGACGGCGTGGGCGGGCGTCAGATTTTTCAAACAACTTCAAAACATCTATGGCGGAGTGGATACTTCGCCGCAACTGCTTGCCGAGTATATAAAACAGAATATCCCTGCTGGAGCCGTGATCGAATCTTGGGAATGGGAAATGGATGCACTAACCCCCGAACATACCTATCATCACCCCACAAATGACTGGGTTGACCGTGAGACAGCCGAAACCCAATTTGGCGAAACAATAAACCAAAGCTATGACCCGTTGATCTATCATCCCGAATATCTCCTTATGGGTCCGTTTTCCACCTGGACCGGAATCTATTCCGATTTTCTGTCCAATGGATGTTGTGCACATATCGTCACCGTTGGCGGCTACACGTTGTATCAAATACATATCCATGACGAATAAAGAAGGATGCTCATGAAAATTTCCATTGTTGTTCCTTGTTATAACGAAGAAGATAATATCGAAAAGCTCGCATCAGAATTCTTTCCCGTTGTCGAAGCGCTTCCGGGGTCGCCTCTGGCGGGTGGCAGCGGAGTATCTTCCATCGAAATCATCTTTGTTGATGACGGCAGTCGGGATTCCACATTTCATACGTTGAAAACCGCGTTTGGAGATCGCGCCAACGGAAAGCTTGCCATCAAATTCGAGAAGCATAATGTCAACCGGGGGCTTGGTGCCGCCATTCGCACCGGAATACAGGCTTCCACAGGTGACATTGTCCTGACGACAGACAGTGATGGCACATATCAATTCTCGACAATCCCCGCCCTGCTCGCGTGCATGAAAAGTGATGTGGATGTTGTGACCGCCTCGCCTTATCACCCGGATGGGGAAGTGGTGGGAGTTCCCGGTTATAGAATATTTTTAAGCAAGGGTTCCTCGTTGTTGTATCGCATCCTGCTAAATTGGAGAATCTACACCTACACCGCGCTTTTTCGTGGATACCGACGCAAGGTGGTTGATGACATTCGATTCGATGCGGATGACTACCTGGCAGGAACGGAACTGATGGTAAAAGCCATGCTCAAAGGCTATAAAGTGGTCGAATATCCTGCAGCTTTACATCGCCGCGTGTTTGGCGTGTCCAAAGCCAGGCTTTTGCAGACGATATTTTCGCATCTTTGTTTCCAATTCAGGGTTTTATTGCATCGTCTTGGCTTGCAGTCTATGTTTTCTGCGTCGTCAACAAAGTCTGTGTGAAAGTAATCGGCGGCATTGATTCAACGATGAGAATAGCCTACTTTGTTCCGTACGTCCCCAACCTGATTCGCGTCAGACCATACCAGTTGATCACCCATCTATCCCGGCTGGGCATCGAGGTTACTGTGTTTACGGTGAAAACAAATAAAAAGGATGCGGAGGACGCTACTGCATTAAGCCTGAAATGTCATGATGTAATTCTTCAAGATCAGTCCCTATGGCATTCCGTACTAAATTGCCTTGCGGCGATTCCTTCGAACGGTCCCCTCCAGGCGGTTTATAGCTGGAATCCAAAACTTATAAAAAACCTTGAAAATGTAAAGTCAGTGGGCGAATTAACGTCAGATTTTGACCTCGTTCATGTGGAACATTTGAGAGGTTCAATGTATGGCATGAAGGCCAAAGCCATGTCCCCGGACCTGCCCGTGGTGTGGGATAGCGTAGACTGCATCAGTCATTTATTCAAATTGACATCGGCGCAGAGCAGGAGCGCGTTTGGGAGGATCGTATCGGCACTCGAGTTGAAAAAGACCCGGCGCTGGGAAGGTATGCTTGCCTCTGCATTCGATCATGTGACCATTACCTCGCAGATTGATAAAAACGCGTTGCTTGATCTCGTTCCTGCGGGTAATAAACCTGCACCCGTTTCCATCCTGCCCAATGGCGTGGATTTGCATTATTTTCACCCGGGAAAAGACAACATGCGTGAACCTGAAACATTGGTTTTTAGCGGCAAGATGAGCTATCACGCGAATATTTCGATGGTGGATTATCTGGTCCGGGAGATCATGCCCAAGGTTTGGGCGAAGCGTCCCACTGTCCGGTTGGTGATCGTGGGTAAGGATCCGCCGGCGAAGGTCAAACACCTGGCTCTAAATCCTTTAATCACAGTAACTGGTACAGTAGTGGACATTCGTCCATATCTGTGGAAGGCAACCGTAGCCGTGGTTCCCCTTGTTTACGGGGCGGGAATCCAAAATAAGATCCTTGAGGCAATGGCTTGTAAAACACCTGTGGTTACAAATTCGAAGGCGATGCTGGCACTTCAGGCAGGTGTGGATAGTAAAATCCTTGTTGCCGATTCTCCCGAGGAATTTTCAAGCGAGGTTGTGCGATTAATTGAAAACCGCCGTTTGCAACGGGATATGGGGGAGGCTGGCTTCGCGTATGTGCAAAAGGAACATGACTGGAATAAAATAACGAAAGAGTTGATCGTAATTTATGAGGAGGTCATCGGAGCCAGTCGAAGTTGAACTGTTTTGATTATCGTGTCTTCGTGTAGCAATTTTGATATTATGGTGTTTCAGTTCGGTAACCTTTCTTTGTTTAATTCGTCATGAATGTTGAGGAGAAGGTTTTGCTGTACTGCGTTTCCTGCTATGATGTTTAACGCGTTTGAAGAACCTGTCTTTCGATCAAGCAAATCTCCATGGATGTTAATCCCTATCTCAAACCCTTAATAAGGTGGTGGCGGTTACTAGCGGTAACTGTAGTTCTTGCTGTCATCTCCAGTTCTATTTCCACTTTGTTTCAACCAAAGCAATATGTTTCCCGGACCACGCTGGTAACGGGCAGTACGATTTCGAATCCAAACCCTGATTCGGGTCAAATTTCCATTTCACAACAATTAGCCGCCATCTATGCAGATATGGCGAGGCGTGAACCGATTCAGAATGCCACAAAGGATGCCTTGGGTATCGACTGGCTACCGCCTTATCAAACAAGTGTTGTGCCAAACACACAATTGATCGAAATTTCTGTTACAGATACCGACCCCAGACGGGCGCAAATTATTGCCAACGAAATTGCCCACCAGTTAATAAACCAAAGTCCTGCGGTAAGCGGTTCTTCCGAGACGGGGCTTCGACAGGTGTTTATCGCCCAACAGCTTACCAGCCTGGAATCTCAAATTCAAGAAACCGAGAAGCAAATCGAGGAACTCCAGAAGAGCCTGAGTGTGCAAAACAGCACCAGTCAAATCGCTCAAACCGAGAAGGAGATTAATGACCTGAATGACAAGCTAACCAGCCTTCGCGATAATTACGCCACTTTCCTCGCCAATTCGCAGGAAGGCGCGGCAAATACCCTGACCATTGTGGAGCCGGCAAACCTTCCAACAACCTCAGTGGGAACAAATCAGTTGTGGGTCATCAGCCTGGCTGGCTTGGTGGGTTTGATTCTTGCGAGCGCCGCCGCGTATGCGCTTGAATATCTTGACAGGACAATCAAAACCACATCGGATGTCGAGCGGATATTCAACCTTCCGGTGATTGGTTACCTTTCACAGATTTCTGAAAATGGCAACAATGCCACTTATGTGATGAATCACCCAAATTCTCTTGTAGCTGAAAATTTTAGGTTGCTTCAGTCCAACCTGGAATTTTTCCAGACATATAACTCAGCCAAGACGATCCTGGTGACCAGTCCAGTCCAGGGAAATGGCAAGACCACTGTTGCTGTCAACCTAGCGTTGTCATTTGCGATGAGCGATCAAAAGGTAGTGTTAGTAGATGCCGATCTTCGCCGCCCTGCAATTCATAAGTCGTTGAAGATTTCACAGAACCCAGGGCTGGCCGATATTATTCATGCAAAGATTTCTGCCAAGGAAGTGGTGCGACCCGTCAAAGGGAAGAAAATAGATGTGGTTACCGCGGGGCATATTCCACCCAGTGTGACAGAAGTGGTCAACTCCAAGAGGATCGGTGTAATCCTAAATGAACTTAAGGACGATTACGAGACCATTATCGTTGACGCTCCTCCGCTTGTCATATCTGATTCGTATAATCTTGCATCCAAGGTGGACGGTGTAGTGCTTGTGCTTGAGCCGGGGATGACCAAGGATGATCAGGCAAAGGTCATGAAGGAGCAGTTGAGCCGGGCTGGTGCGCGGGTGATTGGGGTTGTCTTCAACAAAGTGACAGAAGCAAATACCAAGAGTTATGGCGATTATCAGTATATGTCCATGTATGCGCCGCAACACTATAATGATTATGTCTCCAGCAAACCGAAACAGGAGGAGCCGGAATCGAACTCGAAGAGGCTGCTCGCTTTCTTTGAACATGGTGAGGTTCCGCCAGATGTGAAGTCGTCTCTCGAAACGGCCTTCGACAAGTTCCAGTCTCAACGGCGGTCGCTGTTTGACCGATTCCGAAGCAAATCATCGAAATAAATGTGTACAAGCCCTCAGCGATGAGGGCTTTTTTATTGGTTGCCGTGTATACTGGGGCAACGACTCTGACTGGTCTCTGCGGGGGAGATAGCATGAAGAAACTGAATCAGGTTCAGGATGCGGAAAGAGACGGGCGGTAGTCATCCAAAAATTCGCAACTTTTCGTCCCGTTTGGCGTATAGAAAGTACGAGGAGCGCAGGTGAATGATGAACTTGTCTGGGTGACCCAGGCACAACAAGGCAGTGATGAGGCGTTTACAAAACTCGTCGAGGAGCACCAGACACACGTGTACAACTTGTGTTATCGGATGCTGGGCGAACCGGAATCGGCGGAGGATGCCGCGCAGGAAACGTTTTTACGCGCGTACCAAAACCTGCATCGCTACGATCAAAGCCGCTCGTTTGCTACCTGGTTGCTTTCGATTGCCGCGCACTATTGTATTGACCGGCTTCGACGAAAGAAACTATCTGTTTTTTCAATGGACGAGGAGCGGGAGGATGGGACGGTCTTCGAGATTGCAGACCCCGCCTCTCCCGACCCCGAGGCTGAATCAACCCGACGGGAGGCGCGCGACCGCCTCCACCTGCTCCTGCAAAACCTCGACCAAACCGACCGCGCCGCGGTCATCATGCGCTACTGGCACGACTATTCGGATGTCGAAATAGCGGAGTCTTTGCAGTTGACAGTCAGCGCGGTGAAGAGCCGCCTGCACCGCTCACGCCGGGCGCTCGCAGGCATGTGGCAGGAGGAGGCGGCTCCCCGCGCCCGAACCGAAAGGAGACAACATGAATCACCAGCCTTTTGAATCCTGGCTTTTGAATGAGGCCGCGCTCAACGCGCAACAACAGCGCGAACTTGACTCGCACCTGCGATCCTGCGCGTATTGCGCCGCGCTGACGAAGACCGAGAAAGTGTTGCGCGGTATGAAGATGGCATTGCCAGCGCCCGGGTTTGCATCTCGTTTTCAAACGCGGTTGATGGTTGAAAAAGCCGCAGACCGCCAACGCAAATTTCTAGGTTCGATTTTCTTCACGATAAGCGGGCTGGCGTTGATGCTCTGGCTTGCATCGCCGTATCTTGCCGTCTTTTTTGCCTCGCCTGCAAGTTGGATCGCCGCGCTGGTGGAGGTGGGCGTGTTCCTCGTGACGACCTTGCAGGCAAGTGTGGAAGCCGGCGCGGTGATTTTCGATGTGATGGGCAGGTTCATGCCGCCCTTTGCATGGATGGTGCTGGTCTCGAGTATTGCAGGGGTTAGTTTGTTGTGGTCGGTATCAATTTGGCGGTTCGTTCGTGTTCCGCAAGGAGTGTAGCGTATGAAAATTAAATTGCGAATCATCACATTGATCTCTATGTTGATGCTGGCGCTTGTTCCGACAAGCACAGCGTTCGCGCAGGGACCGGGTCCCAACGAAGGGAAGGTTATTTTTGGGAGCAATTTCACGCTGGAGTCCGGTGAATCTTTCAACGGCGATCTCGTCGTCTTTGGCGGCAACGTGGATATCGAAGAAGACGCCGATCTCAACGGGAGTCTCGTTGTCTTTGGCGGGACGGTTTACAGTGATGGGACGATGGATGGCGATGTTGTGGTTGTCGGCGGGCAGGTGAGCCTCGATGACCATGCGCTTGTGACGGGCGATGTTGTCACGGTCGGTGGGCAGGTTGAACTTGCCGACGGCGCGGTGGTCGAAGGCGAAGTGGTCAATAACATTCAACCGGAAATTGACCTGCCGAATGGACAGTTACCAGCTGTTCCCGAGCCGCCCAGACCTTCCATTGCGTACGATTTCGGTTTCAACTTCTTTGGTCAGATATTTCAGGTATTCTTTTGGGCGGCCATTGCCGCGGGCTTTGCCATGCTGCTTTCGCTCTTTTGGAAGCCTCAAATGGAACGCGCCGGGGACGCCATCGTTTCACAACCCTTGATGGTGGGCGCGGTTGGGTTGCTCGCGGTAGTTGTGGGTGTGTTGCTTTTCCTCACCGTCATTCCGCCGCTGGTTGTGGGGTTTGCCTGGTTATTTGGCATCGTCGCGTTTGGTTCGGAAGTGGGTGAGCGGTTTACCAAAGCGATCAACCAATCGTGGTCGCCGGTGTTGACTGTTGGGTTGGGCACCTTCCTGCTTGTGCTGATCAGCGGCGCGTTTGGGTTTATCCCATGCCTCGGCGGGCTGGCGCAGTTCATGCTTGGCTTGCTGGCAATCGGCTCGGTGGTGGTGACGCGTTTTGGAGCGCGGCCAATTCAAAGTCCCGGAATGATCGTGAGCAATCCGCCGCCGCCCGCGTCGCAGGCGTAAAAATCCCGCATGATATAATTTGTCCGCCCCGAGATGAAAGTCCGGGGCGGATTGCTTTTTGGAGGTCGAAGTCTATGGCATTGCAACAAATCCCCGTACCGAACGCGATCATTCACGCTACGCCCCCGCCGCTGGTGGAAGTTTCCGGCACGCACCGCGAAATGGGACGACAAGTTGGCGAGGCGCGCCGCGAGCAGGTACAGCACAGTGTTGCGAACGCGCATGTGTTGATTGACCAATCGTATAGCACGCTCGTACTCACGTGGGAAGGCGCGCAGATTCAATCTCGAAAATATCTGCCGTTCGCCGAGGAGCGTTACCCGCAATATGTGGACGAAATGCGCGGCATCGCGGAAGGGGCGAACGTTTTATTCGATGACATCGTTGCGCTCAACGCGATGGAAGCCGTGACCATGGACGCGCTCCATCTCACGCGTTGTACAAGTTTCGCGGTCAACGAACAGCGCACGGCGGACGGTCACGTGCTCGCCGCGCACAACGAGGACTGGGTGCCGGAAGACGAAAACGACGTGTACGTGATCTCTGCCAAGCCGAACGACGAACCCCCGTTTCTTGCCATGACCTACGGCGGGCTTCTTCCTAATGTGGGATTCAACGCCTTTGGCATCGCCCAGTTAATTGACTCGGTATACCCGAACGATTCGCGCATCGGGATTCCACGGCTGGTGGTCGCGCGCGCAGTGCTGGCTTCCCGGCGCATCTCCGGCGCCATCGGGCGGATGCTGATCTCGCGCCGCGCGGCGGGCTACAATCATTTGCTCGTCCACGAAAGCGGGGAGATGTATTCGGTGGAGGTCTCGGCGCGGAAATTCAATATCCTGCACGGCACCGATGGATACATCGTCCATACCAATCATTATTTGTCGCGGGTGATGAAAGAGATCGAGAAAGACCCGGAAGAATTGATTTCCTCACGCGTCCGGTATTTCCGCGCCAAGCGATTATTGCTTGATAACCCCGCTCACACCATAAATTCGTTGCAGGCGATTCAGAAAGACCACGTCAATTTGCCGAACTCGATCTGCAACCACAACATCGTCGGCGTGGACCCGATGGACCGCGAAAGCACCATTGCCGCCCTAGTCATTGACCTGACCGCCCGCGCCATGCACATCGCCTGGGGCAACCCCTGCCAGAACGCATATCATACGTATCATTTGGAGGGGTGAGGCTGGGCGTTCCAACAATGCATTATTCGCCTTATATCAACCAATAATGTGTAAATGAAAATCCCGCTGAAAAGCGGGATCATTCATTTCTTGTGCCCCCACGGGAGAGGACGATATAAACGCAGTAGTGAGGGTTGGACGAATTATAACAGGGGGAGGGTCGTCTGTGGGGGTTTCGGATTCGCGGGGGGTATGGATTTTGACGGCTCCGTAGGCATAGGGTCCGTTGCGGTCAACGGTGAGACGATTGACGGTGCCCAGCAGGACGGTTCGGACAATGAGTTTATCCTGGCTGTGGAGGCGGGTGATCAGGCGTTTGGAGAGGAGGGTGATTTCAGGCAGGGTGAGGGGGCGGTGTGTTTTTGGCGTTTGGGTCCTGACCGATTGTATGCGGGATTGAAGATCGGTTTCATCGGCTTCGAGCGCGGCGAGTTTGGTAAGGAGGGCTTTACTTTTTTTACTCCCAGTTTCGGCAATAGCTTCTGTGATGTTGGTAATGGACGCGCGAACCTTTTTGAGTTGCGCTCCGAGGTCTTTGAGGGTGGCTCCATTTTTGGAGGCGAGACCTACGTTCTGAATGCGATCTGCTTCAAGTATGGCTTGTAGGTTATGGGGATCATCGAAGAAGGCAGTGAGCTTTTGAATCACTATGCCTTCGAGGGCTTTGGCGGGGATGGGTTGCAGATCACAGGTGCGCGTACGTTTGGCGTTGGTGCAGGCATAGCGCAGGTAATATTTGCCGTTGCGCTGGCCGGAGCTCATGCCCCACATGGGGGAATCGCATCTGCCACAACGGGCAATGCCTGAGAGCAGGTAGGTGGCGGCATGAGATCTGCGGCGAGGATGATGACTGGGGGAGGAAACATGCTGACGGTCCGCATGAAGCGCGAGGACTTTTTGTACGGCGTCCCATGTTTTACGGTCAATCATCGGCTGACAGTAGTCTTCAATCGTGTCTTCGCCAAACTCAAGGATGCCAATGTAAATTTTGTTGCTGAAGAACCTGCGATAGGAGGCAAGGTCTTTGTAGATGTGCGTGGCTTGGTGGATCTGAATGAGGGACGTATTGGTTGCCTTCATGGTGAAGGCTTTTTTGATGCGGGGAATCCATTCGGGATCGGGGACCCAGCGATTCAATTTGCGATACTCGCCGGTGCGTGGATTGAGGACGGGGGGTAGAGGTTCGGGTTTGATGCCACGAGGACAAATGCCGAACATGGCTCCATAGGTCCTGACGAGCTGGTGAATTTCACGTTTGACCGCGGCGGAGTTCTTTTTGCGTTCGGCTTCGTTGCCGAGATGTTTCACGTAGCGAATGAGATCTCTGAATTCGCCATCTGGGATTTCATCGGTAAGCGAGTGGACAACGACGCCCTGATTTTCGATGAGGGCGATGTGTAAGACCGCATCTTTGGCATTGCGAGCGAAACGAGCATAGTCCCATAGCAAGACACCGTTGGGAAGATCTGCGAGGCGCTGGATATCGTCCATCATGCGGTCGAAATCGTCACGACCGACGATGGATTTGCCACTGCGGGTATCTTTGTAGATTTTACGAAGGACGAGTTGATGTGTGCGGCTGTATGCCTGCACTTCGATGAGTTGACTGGGTACTGAGCGATCTTGTTTTTCTCCGCCTGAATCACGAAGGTAGACATCTACGATCGAGCCAGGCGGGAGGGTTGAGGGGGGATGAATGTACATACAGTGGAGAGTAGAAAGTGGAAAGTGAGCAGTAAACAGTGATCAGTAGCAACCGATTGATTTCATGTGGTCGTCGGTGGCAAGCATGTAGCCGAGGGCGACTTTGAAGAGGGGAGTGCCAGGCGTTTCACGCTGGTTGTTGGCGTAGGCTGTCTCAAATTTTTCTTGCAGGGTTTTGCAATCGGTGAGGGCGAAGATTTCGTTGTAGGCTGCGAGTGTGCCACCGTATTCATCGAGATAGGCTTGAGCAGGGTTCGGTGTGGAAGTGATGGTTGGGGGAATGGCGGTAGGGCGTTCCGTGCTGGTTGGTATTGGTGTTGTTTCAGGGAGCAAGCCAAGGGCGTCCATGGCAAAGGATGCGATGACGCAGAAGACACAAATTGCAATGACGCCACCGATGACGATTAACAATGTGGGGCGTTTTTTGGTTGCGGGTTGTGTTGCCATGTTTTCTCCTTGAGGACTTAACCCTCACCCTGCCCTCTCCCGATGTCCCAAAGGGATGCTTCGCGAGGAGAGGGGAATGCCTACCCAGTGGGCTGGGAAGCGCCGATCAAACAACCATGAGGATAGCACGCGGGCGCGGATCCGTTGAATCACTTGAATGACATTTGGCAGTGACCACCACATAGCGCGAACAAATAATATGCCGCGTTGAGTGGGCGTGAGGCAGCGCCAGGCTCTAGTGACGCGCTGTAGTCTTTCGTTTTGCAGGTGCTTTTTTAGATCGTTCATTTTGCGTTTCATATAGTTCGGCATCTTCGACGAGTTGTCGTTGTTTTTCGGAGGGAATTTTTTCCCAGATCTCACTCAATCGTTGAAGGAGGGGGTTAGGGCGGGGGAGTTCGAGCACTTCATAAATCTCATTTCCAAATTTTTCAGAAAGCAATCTGACACTATCGAGTGATGGTTTATTCTTACCACTTAGCCAAAGGGAAAGAATGGGGCGTTTTACGCCAAGGTGTTCAGCAAACTTATCTAATGTGATTCGCTGCCCTTGTTGCTTCTCGAACTCTTGAAGTTTAGCGAGCAGATATTCCGAAAAAGTAGACACATTAATATTGTACATGTAACCTTTTTAGTTTGGTCAAACACTTGACAAACTCGATAGTATGTTGTATATTGGTCAATATATTAACCAAAAGATAATAAGTTGACGGGAGCAACAGTGGACGAGGAAAAACAACTGACGTTGTCTGGAGAAGTGTTTACTGAATACATCAATGTAGAAAAAGACCCTGAAATTTCTGGCTTGGAACAAATGGAAGATCGGGCTTTAGTTCGTTATACCGAGAAGCATTATGCATTGATCGACAAAATAGAAGAGTTAGGTTTGCCCAAACCAGGTCAAGAATTCAGGCTTGTTACTCGCAGGACATTCAACGCCATTCAATTCTTAGAATACATCGTTCGCAAGGAGGAGAGCATTGTTGATCTCAAGATGGCAATCTACTCCATAAATTACTATGCTGCGAAGATTCTGATGGCATTGATCAATGAAGGAAAAATAAATAAGGTCGAGATATTGATGTCCAACTTGCGTAACAAGGCACATCGCGAGAAAGAAGAAATCGTGAAGAACCTATTTATGGGACATCCTAATATCAGTCTGTTCTTCTGTTCATCTCATGCCAAGTTGTTTTCTTGTGAAACTGCTCAGGGCAATTTTTATACACTCGAAGGCTCTGGAAATCTCGCATACAACAGCAGGATTGAACAATATGTCATTGATAACGATAAGGCGTTGTATGAGTTCTCTTGCTCATGGATGCGAGATATCAAAGTGTTTTTGGAAGAGAAGTCATTAGAGGAAAAATGAGGAGCATGAACAATGTCTTATCAAGCTGATTTATTGGATTTGGATACGTTGATCGCGATGAAGGTGTCTGCGCCGAAGGTGACGCAGGTTCCGTTTGACCGAGCGCAGGCATCGGTGGAGGCACTGGTGAAATTTTCGGCGATGAACGTGCCTTATGAAGATTTCGACGGTCAGCGGTATTGGAAGGCTTTTTTGAAGGAGCTATTGATTGTGGCTGGATTTCCTGAGAACGTGATTTCCATGCACCTGGGCAGAGCCTATCGTCAAATGGGATTGACAAGCTGGCGGGAATTGGAAGGCTACCGTGTGGCATGGAGCGAAACCCAGCTCATGATTTTGAAGAAGTATTTCAAGGTAGGACAGAAGCAATGAGCGACGAGATCAGAGACTTAGCCACGGCTACGATGGAAGAACTGCGGATGAACGACCGCAGGTTTCAGGAATTTTTGAACGAGAGCCTCTCGGCGGAGAGCGACACGTACATTCGCAGTCACGCGACGATCATCAATATGCGCGTGCATGGGAAAGCGCCGAACACCGATCTGCTGGAGGATATGCTGTGTGTGTATCCCGCCAGTGATCGGCGTTTTCGTTTTGCGTTGAGGATGCTGGCAGTGAAAAGCCCGCATGTTTGGGGGTTCGGGGGCGTAGTGTGGACGATGAAGAGCCACATGAAGCTGGCGGATGTTGAATAACAATCGAGCGCAGTCCATGGACGGGGAGGACTGCGCTCGGAGCGGCGAATGGGCATGAGCAGTGCCCTTTCTGGTCTCGATACGTCCCGCGAGGTACGCGGGACTACTCGACCACCATGTTCGATAGTGTAAAGGCAGACCATGAAATCGTGTGATTTTTGGGTGAATGCAATTTTGGCGGTGATAGCGCTCATTGCGTTGTTGGTGGCCGAGCATTGGGCGTGGTGAGTGGAAGACCCCCATCCCCGACCCTTGCCCCTAAAGCGGGGAAGGGAGAATGAAGGGAGAGGGGAGCAGGAAGAACTTTGACAAGTGAATAACGGGACCGCGGCGAGGAACGATCACGAGCGGATGGAACGAATTGCCGTTTTGATTTTGCTGAATGCGCCGTGTGAGCCCGTTATCAAATCCACCTGTGTGCGCCAGCAGGCATAGGTGAGACCCAACATCGTGTTGCTGAGTGATTTGAGAACTGCTGGCTCTTCTCCTCTTTATGCCCTACTCCGTTCGGGACAGCGGTGTAGGGCAGAGGATTGACCCTCACCCCAGCCCTCTCCCGATGGGAGAGGGGGGAAATTGAAGAAAGGAAGAAAAGCATGATCACAAAAGGAACGATTGTTGAAGTTTTTGAGGATCCGTTGACGATGATCCGCAAAGAGGGGAATGCAAAGATCATGGGTCACGTGATGGAGCTGGAGCCAGGCGTGAATCAATATGTTGTTCACTTTGTGGGTGATGCAGATGGCTTCCATGTGGTGCGGATGATCAGCGAGAATGGTCCCTTGTGCGTTGGCACTGATCCTGTGCGATGCGATAACCCGCAATGCAGGGTACATGGTGGGCAGATTTCAGCGCATTGGGTGAAGGCTAGTGATGTCCATGCGGAGGTGAAGTGATGTATTCGATTGGCAATCCACTCACGGGTGAAAAACAAGAAGAACGATTTGAAGAATTAGAAGATGCCGAGGTCGCCGTGCTGGAAGCAAGCATTGACGATTCGCTGTGGGGTGTCTGGGATGAGGATGACGGCGAGTTGGTTTCATTGGCATTTCAACAAAAGGTTTTTGATTAGGAGTCTTCATGTTCAACCAACAAATTGATATTACACAATTACCAGTTACACCTCACCCCGACCCTACCCTAGCGGGCACACGTCTCCTACAAGGAGAGGGAGCATGGCGGGTTGAGTTCGGTTTGTGGTTGCGGAATACACCCAGCCAAAAGAGGCGCAGGCGTTCTGTGCTGGCGTTGGATGCGTATGAGCGCGACATGCGTTTGATGGCGAGGTGGTTTGAAGAACAATATCACCTGCCATTTGAGCCTAGCCAGATGAACGTGCAGAACCTGGGCGAATATTTTGCTCCGCTTGAAAAGCAACCTGCCACACACAAACGAAAGTTGGCAAGCCTGCGGTTGTTCATCCGCTGGGCAATGGAGGCGGAGAGGATCGAGCAGGACCCGTCTGTTTGGATCGCGTATGTGGATGTGGTGGAAGAGGCTCCACGTGATTTGAACGATGAGGAACGGGAGCAACTCGAAGCGGCGGCAGAGGCGGGCGAGTCCAGTTTGCTGGGGTTACGGGATAGCGTCATCTTCTTTTTGATGAACGATGGCGGGCTCCGCATTTCGGAGGTGATCGGGCTGTTGGAGAGCGATCTGCATTTGGATGAGGGATATATCCATGTGCTGGGGAAGGGGATGAAGCATCGTAAGGTAAGGGTGGCGAGCCGTCTGATCGGGAAAATCCGCCTGTGGCTGGATGCTTCGACACGCTCAGCACGACGGCGGAAACCGACCCTCACCCCAGCCCTCTACCCTGACGGGCACACGTCCCTACAGGGAGAGGGGGCGGCGTTGATCACCGATGAGCGGGGGTTCGCCATCGGCAGGCAAGCCGCGTGGACGCGTTTTGTTTTGTTGAGAGATATGGCGGGGGTGAAAGCCACTCCGCACTCGATGCGGCATACGTATGTGATCCGCTATATGGATGCATTTATGAAGGGCGACCCACAGCGTTGGGGTGCGGCGTTGAAGGCGGTGTGCCAGCAGACGGGGGATGACGTGAAGACGATCATCAAGTATTACACCAGTCCACGTGATAGTGAGATGCGGGCGGCGGCGGAGGCGATGTGATGAGACATAGATGAGAAGCATTATCCGAACGCAGAGACATATCGTCCGTGGCTGGGAGTCGCTGTGAATATGGCATTGATTGAGATTTCTATACATCGGAATTCCAAGGCGCTCGCACCTTTGAGTGTCAGTGATTATCTTGAAAAGATGATTGCCCATTGGTGGCGACAGGAATTTCCAGATCAGCCAGTTCCATTTGAAACCAAACGGTTTGACAATGATTTGGAATTTGTACAATCCGCTTAAACACTAGTTGGGCGGCTCTCGCTCAACGAATAACAAAAGGAAAAATAATCATGCCTGAAAATTTGTTAGATACATTACAAAACTTGCTGGTTGAGCATCAGAATAAAATGCACTTGTGCTGTTATGAAAGTTGTTTTTGCTGGGGTGTGCAAGAACTAATTGCATCAGTTGCAGAAGACGCCGCCCAACAAAGTATGCACTGGACAGGTGGGGAGTCTGCGCCTCTACAAGCAGAATCCACGCCCGAAGTTTTATCCCCGTCTCTGGCAGTATCTACCCCGCCCACCTGCCAGTAATACAAACCGTTATGGTATGTCACAAATAAAGGCGATGAGTGGCTTGCAACAGTTGTCGTTTGGCGGCGTGAGAAGGGTCAGTTATTGCTCACGTTGCAAGAAACCATTGAGCAACCCCAAGTCTGTGGATGCAGGCATGGGTCCTATTTGCAGAGGTCATAGAAGAGGAGATT
>Ga0247727_10002590_pt1 | contig 41047 bp, 42 predicted proteins | sample WisWelCaveWW1625_FD_202498 | JGI IMG/M metagenome (GOLD analysis project Ga0247727, IMG submission 202498) | Biofilm microbial communities from Wishing Well Cave, Virginia, United States - WW16-25 | ecosystem: Environmental > Aquatic > Deep subsurface > Groundwater > Cave microbial mat | place... | reverse complement strand
TGAAAAGTGGATGTTGATACCGTTAAGATAGGGGGAGAAAGTTTGCAAGGCAAGAAAATTCTTAATCGCTATGCACTTAACCCAAAATCAAGCTAAAAACTTTTGACACTACGCCTAACCCTTTTCGGAGAGAGGCATGAAACGTCTGAAGCGCTGCAATTTTCCCATAAAAAAAAACCGGCCGGTCGCTTACTCCATCTGTCTTTAAACGAATTTTTGCGTTTCAGCGACCGATCAGCAGTTTTGTTCTTCTATTCATTCTTCTGGTCAATGCCGTAGTCGCGCAAGAAAATATTTTGCGCTCCGGCCCGATGGTCGGCTACGGCGAGCAAACCGAAGTGATGCTCTGGCTGCAAACCATGCGTCCTGCTGACGCACAATTGCGTTACTGGCCGGTTGATGAGCCGGCGCAATTTCGCTTGAGCGCGCGCGTTCACACCTCGGCCGAAGGCGATCATATCGCACGCTTCCTTTTAACCGGATTGCGTCCTGGCACGCGTTTCAATTACGAGCTTTATCTCGACGGCGTATTGACGCCGCGACCCTATCGTTTGGCGTTTCAAACGCAACCGCATTGGCAATGGCGCACCGATCCGCCGGCATTCACCGTAGCGTTCGGCTCGTGTTCCTACATCAATGAAGCAGTCACTGATCGGCCCGGCAAACCGTACGGCAGTGATTATGAAATCTTTGCGACCATTGCGGCGCAGCAGCCGGATTTGATGTTGTGGCTCGGCGACAACACGTATTATCGCGAGCCGGACTGGCATTCGGAGGCCGGCATGCGCCATCGCTACGCGCATACGCGCAGCCTACCGGAATTGCAGGCGCTGCTCGGCGCGGCACATAATTACGCGATTTGGGATGATCACGACTACGGCCCCAACGACGCTGATCGCTCGTATCGCATGAAACAAACTGCATTGGAAATTTTCAGGGATTACTGGGCGAATCCGAATTACGGCGTCGAGGGCGTGCCCGGGGTTTTTATGCGCTTCGAGTGGGGCGACATCGAATTTTTTATGCTGGATGACCGCTACCATCGCTCACCGAATCACATGCTGGACGCCGCCGATAAAGCCATGTTCGGCGCGGCGCAAATGCAATGGCTGATGGAATCGCTGGTTAATAGCCGCGCGCCATTCAAAATCGTTGCCGGCGGCAACCAGATGCTGAATCCGCAGAACACTTACGAATCATTCACCGCTTACCCGCGCCAACAACAGCGGTTCCTGCAGTGGCTGCAAACGCAAAAAGTTCCCGGCGTCATGTTTCTTTCCGGCGACATTCATCAGGCCGAGCTCATTAAAATTACGCCGAAGGATTTTTATCCGCTGCACGATTTTACCAGCTCTGCACTCACGGCTGGATTGAATGACAGAAACGTGGCCAACCCCGCGCGGGTGTCTGGTACACTGGTCAATGACAAACACAGCTTCGGGCTTTTGCGTTTCGATGGCGCTCGCACGGAGCGGCGCGTGACGTTGGAATGTTATGATAAGGATGGGACGAAACGCTGGCAGCATGAAATTACCGCGAAGGAGCTGCGGCCGCCGGAGGTGAAAAAGCAATGATTCAGAGCTTGCAAAAAGCAGCTACGCAATCGATATAGCGCTCGATATCTTTCGGCCCATTTTGCATGACCTCATAAACTTTGCGATAATCGATTTTCGCATAGGCGTGAACCGTCAAGATTTTGCAGCGACATTTTTCCTTAACCTTTCAGCGTAAACGTCAGTATGCGCTGGTAATGTGGCAGAAAATCCAAATACTCTTGATTTTTTTTAACCACAAAATTTCGGCGTTCAACCGGATCATGGTCAACGAGCAGAATGCCCGTCGAAAAAATCTCGTGCAACAGCGGCAAATGTTCGATCTGATTTAAAATCTTAACGTCAGCATCGCGATGAAAAGCCGCTTCAATGTCGCAAATAACTCTGGTTTCGAGATAATTTATCTCTTCGGTGGAATGCGGCTCGGCGACGAGCAACGCCACATCGATGTCGCTGTTGGGCCGGAGTTTCCCTTTAGCCGCTGTGCCATAGAGATAGGCGGCGTTGATCTGCGGATAGCGCGCCATAATTTCTTTGAGCTTCTCAAGATTCATAGAGTGAATTTATCTTTTGGCGAGGCCCAATTCAAGCGAAAACTTTTATTTCAAAACTAGTCTTGTCAAAAACTAGTTTGAGAATTACTCTTGACTTTTGAATATTTTTGTCTTATATTTTTCCATAAGCTAGGGCAGAAGGTGATGACCGTGCCCTAGCTTAGAATGATTATCTAGTCTTGCGAATGAACCATCTCGCAAGATGTGAGATAATTTTAGCGATAAATTCGGCTATTAAGCCTACAATTATCGCCAAAATGTATTTCGTATCATATGATATACCTCATTGGTTGATGTAGAGTGGAAAATTTAAGGTAAGCTTTTGTTTTTTGAATCGAGATGCTAAAGCAGAAAAACAAAAACTTATGATATTCTTCCAAACTACAGAGTTAAAAATTGTAGGTGACTTTTTGTAGAAGCCCATGTGATTTGCCCTCATATGGGCTTCTTTATTCACCCGGTTATTTATAAAGTTAGTTTACGAAATTTGGTAGCGAAAAGCAAGAACATTCGGTGCAAAATTTTTCATTTGCGTGAGAAATAAAAATTGTCATAAGACGATAATCGTGACCATATTCTTTTGCAAGAGGATCGTATGTTCGACCGAATTACTTTTGACAAAAACATCATGGCTGGACGTGCGTGCATTCGGGGTATGCGAATACTCGTTTCGCTCATTGTAAACTTGGTAGCAAACGGGATGTCCGAGGAAGAGATTCTCTCAGAGTATCCAGACCTTGAGCCTGATGACATCAACCAAGCGCTTAAGTATGCTGCTTGGTTAGCAAATGAAGAAGTGCATGATTTTGCTCTGGTACCAGCATGAGATTTTTAGGAGACATGGGGATTGCCGGCAGCACGGTGGGATGGCTCAAAGCTCAAGGTTATGATGCCAAGCATTTGCGAGACGAAGGGCTGCAACGGCTTCCCGATGATGAAATTTTTGCCAAAGCAGGAAGGGAAAAACGCATTGTACTGACATTTGATCTTGGCTTTGGTGACATTGCGGCCGCTGCTGGCAAAGCTCTTCCAAGCGTCATCATATTTAGGCTACAAGATCAACGACCAGCAAATGTGAATCGACGTCTTGAAATAGTTTTGCGTGAAGCTGCTACAGAGTTAAAAGATGGCGCCATCATCTCTGTAGATGAATATCGCTACCGAATTCGACGCTTGCCTATTTATCCTTAAATTTTATCCTCCAAAGCTTCCACCCGCGTTTACCCTATTATTGCCTAATAAGTCTTTTTCTGAATGAAATCTGCGCCGGTTTATTTTTGTGGTTTAGTTTTGAAAAAAGTTTTTAAAAATAATACTTGACAATGACGACACCGTTGCTTATATTGACAACTAACTTAAAAAAGCGATGATGAATATGCAAGGCATTTCCACCATTCGATTTAACTTTTGGGGTTATTGGTATTGGCGCCAAGAGGGCTATGGTGGATATTGCCTTGACAGTTCGCGACAAATATAGGCTTTTTATATATAATTGAAAACGCCAACTCAAACCCCACCATGGCAACCGCCGGGTGGGGTTTTTTATTTTGAATGTTTGTAGTGATGCCTTTAGGCATTAGCGGCCAGTTGAGAGCACGAACGTTATTTTCATCCGAAAACGACAATGAGCCTGACGCCATCTTTCAATGAGTTTTCCCGCCTCGCGCAACAGGGCAACGTCGTGCCGGTCAGCCTGTCCATGCTGGCGGACACGTTTACGCCGGTCTCGATCTTTTTGCAGTTGGCCGCCGCCCAGCGCCACGCCTTTCTCTTGGAAAGCGTCGAAGGCGGAGAAAAAATCGCGCGCTATTCTTTTCTCGGTGTTGCCCCGCGGCTCATTGTGCGGTATCATCAAGCCAACTCGTCAGCAACAACCAAATTGCAGTTTGAAAAAACCCAGCCCGAGTGTTCGTTTGGTGATGACGAAACTGCGCCAACGGATATTTTCACCTGCCTGCAAACGGCGCGCAAAAAATTTCGCCCGGTGCGCGTCAATGGATTGCCGCGTTTCACCGGCGGGTTTGTCGGCTATTTTGGCTACAACACGGTGCGGGATTTGGAACAACTGCCGTCTCCACCATCGCGCCAGACGGAATTTTCCAATTCCACTTTGTCTTTTCCTGACGCCGAATTTGGCTTATATGACACCGTCATCGTCTTCGATCATGTCCGCCAACAAATTTTGTTGATCACCAATGTTTTCCTCGAAGAGGGCGAATTGAATTTGCGGCGGCGTTATGAAGAGGCCGTCGAGCGGCTGGAAAAAATATGCCGGCAAATTTCTGCGCCGCTGGAATTGCCGAAAACGCCTTCCGCTTCACCCACCGAATTGCCTGAGCCGCGCTCCAACTTTTCGCGCCCAAAATTTCTCGCCGCGGTCGCCAACGCGAAGGAGCATATCGCTGCCGGTGATATTTTTCAAGCCGTGCTCTCGCAACGGTTTTCCTGCGCGCTTTCGGTGGCGCCTTTTCAAATCTATCGCGCGTTGCGCCGCATCAATCCTTCGCCCTACTTGTATTTTTTGAAACACGACGACAACTGTTTGATCGGCTCTTCGCCGGAAGCGCTGTTGCGCGTTGAAAACCGCATTGCCGAAGTGCGGCCCCTCGCCGGAACGCGCCGCCGCGGGACCGACGCCGCCGAGGATCAACGGCTGGAAGTAAAGTTGCGTACAGACGCCAAAGAGCGCGCCGAACATCTCATGCTCGTCGATCTCGGCCGCAACGATCTCGGCCGCGTCTGCGAATTTGGCAGCATCGAAGCCAACGAGCTGATGGCGGTCGAACGTTATTCGCACGTCATGCATTTGGTTTCCAATGTGCGCGGGAAATTGCGTCCCGAATTGGATGCGATTGACGCACTCCGCGCCTGCTTTCCGGCCGGCACGGTGAGCGGCGCGCCGAAAATTCGCGCGATGGAAATCATCGACAAATTGGAGCCGGGGCCGCGCGGCCCGTATGCGGGCGCCGTCGGCTATCTCGATTTCTCCGGCAATCTCGACACCTGCATCACCATTCGCACGATTTGGACGCAGGGCCAGCAGGCTTTTTTTCAAGCCGGCGCCGGCATCGTCGCCGATTCCGATCCCGCGCGGGAATTTCAAGAAACGATTGAAAAATCCCGCGCCGTGTGGAATGCGATCGATCTCGCGGAGCGTGGGCTTGAGACGTAACTGGTTGCTCGTTGCTGGTCGCTGGTTCATAGCTTGGAGTATTCATACAAGCCAAACCACGAAGACACAAAGGCACGAAGAACAGAAGCTTAGTAGGCTTTGATTAAAATAACTGATTTTTACCATCGCTAGTTGGTGTTTGTCAAAATCAAAACTTTGTGTCTCGGTGTCTTTGTGGTTCTGCATAATTCAGGATAGTTACTACGTTTTTAAAGATTACGTTTTATTCATTACGTTTTACGAATTATGGTTCTCGTCATCGACAACTTCGACTCCTTCACGTACAACCTCGTGCAATATTTCGGTGAACTGGGCGCGGAATTGCAAATTTTTCGCAACAACGCCATCACCGTCGAGCAGATTGCCGAGATGAAACCGACCGGCATTGTGGTTTCTCCCGGGCCAGGACGGCCTGAGGAGGCCGGTGTGACGATTGCGTCGATTCGGCAATTCGCCGGAAAAATTCCATTGCTCGGGGTTTGCCTCGGCCATCAAGCCATCGGCGCGGCTTTTGGCGGCCGGGTCGTGCGCGCACCGGAATTGATGCACGGCAAAACTTCGGCGATTCAGCACGACGGCAAAAAACTGTTTCACGGCATAGAGAATCCTTTCATCGCTACGCGTTATCATTCGCTGATCATTGCCGAGGAATCCTTGCCCTCCGGTCTCGAAGTATCGGCGCGCAGCGAAAGCGGATTGATCATGGGCGTGCGCCACCGCGAATTTTTGGTTGAGGGCGTGCAGTTTCATCCGGAATCCATCTTGACGACCGCCGGAAAAAAAATTCTGCAAAATTTTTTGCGGCTTTGTTCCAGCAATAATCAAAGTGAGGCAAACACGAACGGAGCAATAGCCCAATCATACGTTTCGCCACCATCCAATCGCAATACGAAATCGGGAAATCGTATGCTGCAACAAGCCCTTTCAAAAGTGATCGAGCGTGTTGATCTTGATCGCCGCCAGGCTTACGAAGCGATGCATGAAATCATGAACGGCGCGGCAACGCCGGCGCAGATTGCCGCTTTTCTCGTGGCCATGCGCATGAAGGGCGAACGGCCGGCGGAAGTCGCCGGTTTGGCGCAAGCCATGCGCGAACGCGCAACGCCGGTGACGACGCGGCGGCCGAATCCCATCGACATGTGCGGCACCGGCGGCGACGGCAAAGGCACGTTCAACATTTCAACGGTCGCCTCATTCGTCGCGGCTGGCGGCGGCGTTGCGGTGGCCAAACACGGCAATCGTTCCGTTTCCAGCCAATGCGGCAGTGCCGATGTTTTGGAAGCACTCGGCGTCAACATCAATCTCACTGCGGCGCAAATGAGTCAATGTCTTGACGAAGTCGGTATCGCCTTTTTGTTCGCGCCGGTTTTGCACAGCGCCACCAAACACGCGGTCGGGCCGCGCAAAGAAATCGGCGCGCGCACCGTCTTCAATATTCTTGGCCCGCTTACCAACCCCGCCGGAGTCAAACGGCAGTTGTTGGGCGTTTATAATCGCCAGCTTGCGGCGCTGATGGCACAGGTATTGGTTGAGCTTGGCGCGGAGCATGCGCTCGTCGTTCATAGCGATGACGGCCTTGATGAAATTTCGATATCGGGTCTGACCTTGATGCTCGAAGTGCGCCAGGGCCGTATTCTCGAAAGCGTGCTTGCGATGGAAGATTTCGGCATTTTGCCATCCGGCGGCAACAGCGTCTCGGGCGGCAATGCCGAGCAGAACGCGCAGATTGCTTTGAACATTCTGAACGGCGAGAAAGGCGCTGCTCGTGAGATCGTGATCGCCAATGCCGCCTGCGGATTTTGGGTCGCCGGGCTGGCGAAAAATATTTCAGAGGGTGTGGGCATGGCCAAGCAGAGCATTGATTCCGGCGCAGCGTTGGCCAAACTCGAGGCGTTGCGAAAATTGAGCAATGGCTTTAAAAATCCGGCCTCTATTTAACCGTGTGAAGTCGGAGTGCAAACTTTAGTTTGCAAAGCCCGGACTTGGCACTCCACTTCAAATCGTTACATTTTTACAAAACTAAAAAATGCAATCCACTGCTATTGCCGCCGACTCCTTTCTCGCGCGCATCGTTTCACACAAGCGCGATGAATTGACTCAGACGCAAAAAAAAATGCCGCTCGCCGCTTTGCAGCAAATGGCACAATCGCAAGCTGCGCCGCGCGATTTTCGCCGCGCTCTGACGGCCGGCAAAAACCTCGCCGTGATTGCTGAAATGAAAAAAAGCTCGCCGTCTGCCGGCGTGTTGCGCGAGGATTTCACTCCTGTTGCGCTGGCGAAAAGCTATGCGGCGCATGGCGCGGCGGCGCTATCGATATTAACCGATGAAAAGTTTTTCGGCGGAAATTTGGAGAATCTGCAAAAAGCGCGAACCGTCTGCACGCTGCCGATTTTGCGCAAAGACTTTATCTTGCAGCCCTATCAAATCTGGGAAGCGCGGGCGTTTGGCGCGGATGCGATTTTGCTCATTGTGGCAATGCTCGACCGCAGCCAACTATTTGAGCTTTTATTTGCTGCCGCAGAAACCGGAGTGCAAGCTTTAGTGGAAGTACACGATGAAGCCGAGCTCGATCGCGCTTTGTTGGCCGGAGCGAATCTCATCGGCATCAACAATCGCAACTTGCAAACTTTTGAGGTGACGCTGGAAACCACCGAGCGGCTCAGCAACTTAATTCCGGCATCGTGCGTTCGTGTGGCTGAGTCAGGTATCAAATCACGGCAGGACGTTGGCCGCATGGCAGCTTGCGGCGTCGATGCCATTCTCGTCGGCAGCCATCTGATGCGCCAAGCCGATCCCGGCCAGGCATTGGTCGAATTAACCGGAGTGCCGCGGCGATGATTCCGGCAAAAATTTGCGGCATCACTCGCGTTGAAGATGCCTTGCTCGCCGCCGAATTAGGCGCCGCGGCGATTGGATTTGTGTTTTATCCAAAGAGTCCGCGCTATATTGAAGCAAGCGCTGCCGGCCGCATTAGCGCGCAATTGCCATCACACCTCGCGCGCGTCGGCGTGTTTGTGAATCCCGATTCGGAATTTTTATTTTTCACGGCAAAAAGCGTGCAACTTACTCACCTCCAATTGCATGGCGAGGAAAACGCCTCGCTTTGCGAGCAGGCGCCGCTGCCGGTGATCAAAACCGTCCGCAACGTAACTGAATTAGAAAAATATGTGAATGCGCCAGTCGCAGCTTTCTTAATTGACAGCAAAACGCCGAATCAATTTGGCGGCACGGGGCAAACTGCTGATTGGAATTTTTGCCGGCAAGTGCGAGACCGCGCACCGGTGATTCTCGCCGGCGGTCTCGCGGCGAATAATATTGTTGCGGCGATTGAATTAACTTCGCCCGACGCGATTGATCTTTCCAGCTCAGTTGAATCTTCACCCGGCATCAAAGATCATCAAAAGCTGCGCGAGTTTTTTACGACGTTGATTCGAGCGAAGTCCGACTTGCGCTCGGCAATTTTCTAATTTTACAAAATCCTTTTGTGCAAGTCGGACTTCACTCCTAACGAGTTTAATAAATGGATTTTTTTCTTTATCCTGATCGTGACGGCAAGTTCAAAATACCGAATCAAGACCTCGCTTTCGGCGGGCGCTATGTTCCAGAAGTGTTGATGCCAGCATTGAAAGAGCTTGAGCAAGCTTACAGTGCAATAAGTCACGATGCAAGTTTTAAGAATGAATTGAACGAGGCTTTGAGCACTTACGCGGGTCGGCCGACGCCGCTTACTTTTGCGCCTCGTCTTTCTGAGCAAATCGGCGCGCAGGTTTTCCTGAAACGCGAAGATCTGGCGCATACGGGCGCGCACAAAATCAACAATGCACTCGGGCAAATTTTATTGGCAAAAAGAATGGGGAAACGCCGGATCATTGCCGAGACTGGCGCGGGGCAACACGGCGTGGCGACGGCGACGGTTTGCGCGCGTTACGGTTTTTCCTGCACGATCTACATGGGCGAAGAAGACATGCGACGCCAGCGCTTGAATGTCTTTCGCATGCAATTGCTCGGCGCGGAAATCGTGCCGGTAAAAAGCGGCAGCCGCACGTTGAAAGACGCGATCAACGAAACCATTCGCGATTGGGTGACGAACGTGCGTGACACGTTTTATCTCATCGGCTCGGCGGTGGGGCCGCATCCTTATCCGATGATCGTGCGTGATTTTCAAAGCGTCATCGGCAAGGAAACGCGCGAGCAAATTCTCGCGCGCATGGGAAAATTGCCGAATCGCCTCGTGGCGTGCGTCGGCGGCGGCAGCAATGCGATCGGCATGTTTCATCCTTTTCTCAATGACGCGGACGTGCAATTACATGGCATCGAAGCCGCTGGCTGCGGTCTTGATTCGGGAAAACACGCGGCCACACTTTCTCGCGGCCGGATCGGAGTTTTGCACGGCGCCATGAGTTATCTTTTGCAAAATGACGACGGCCAGATTCAGGAAGCGCACTCGATTTCGGCGGGCTTGGATTATCCCGGCGTCGGGCCGGAACATAGTTTTCTCAAAGAAATTGGCCGCGTGCAATATAACTTCGTAACAGATGATGAAGCGCTGACCGCGTTTGAAAACCTTGCCAAACTTGAGGGCATCGTCCCAGCGCTGGAGAGTTCGCACGCGCTGGCGTATTTGCAAAAGTTGAAAAACTTTGTTACAATGAATGAGGTGATTGTGGTTTGTCTTTCGGGGAGAGGAGATAAGGACGTGGAAGTAGCGCAAACGTCTCATCTGCACTCACTTGCGTCGAGCGCGCGATCTTCGAATTCGTGAGCGACGGCGCAGCTCTGCGCGAGTTAAGCCTGTGTCGCCGGCTGCAATCGACCGTTTTGCCTCATCAAGTTTATCACGGAGACTTTTTAACAATGCTTTCTCATCCGTTGTCCCGCCACGGGCGGAATTTATATCAGTTGGGTGTTTTTTCATCTAACGGCCTCAGTTGATAAATAGCGTCTTATAAGGTGGAACATGAATTGATGTGAATTAAAAATAACTATTTTCATTTTAAAAATCAAGAGCAGTATATCGAGCTTCAAGCTATACGAATCGAGTTGACATGAACTTGCCCCTGCAAAACTTTTTACTCACTCGTCGCGAGAAGAATAAAAAACTCCTCGCGCTTTTTTTAACCGCCGGTTTTCCGCAGCTCGACGCGACCGTGCCGCTGCTCAAACTGCTCGACGAAGCGGGCGCCGATCTCATCGAGCTCGGCATTCCGTTTTCCGATCCGCTCGCCGACGGCCCGACGATTCAACGCACGTCGCAGATCGCTTTGCAAAACGGCGTCACTCTGAAAAAAGTTTTAGAAATCGCCGCTGCGACAAAAACAAAATTGCGCGCGCCGCTGATTCTGATGGGCTATTATAATCCGCTTCTCCAATTCGGGCCGGAAGCCTTTGCGCAAGCCGCGGCAAACGCCGGCGTGCAAGGTTTGATCATTCCGGATTTGCCGCCGGAAGAAAGTTTGATGCTGCGGGAGTTCGCCGGACAGCTTGGCATCAGTTTGATTTATCTCGTTTCGCCTAACACTTCGCTTCAACGCTTGCAATTGATCAATGAGTTAACAACGAGTTTTATTTACGCGGTTTCGATCACCGGCGTGACCGGCGCGCGCGCGAACGTGGCAACTTCAGCGCGAGAATTTTTACAAACGCTGCGTCTGCAAGTAAGAAATCCTATTCTCGTTGGTTTTGGGGTGTCGAACGCGGCGGAAGCGCGCACGCTTTCAGCGTTTTGCGACGGCGTCATCGTCGGCAGCGCGCTGCTCGCGCAAATTGAAAAAAACGATTTAACCGCGAAGGGCATAAAAAAAACAAGCGCGTTTATTCGCGAATTACGGGGCGGTTTAAATGGAGAGAGCAATGGACATTGATGATTGGCGCGCGCGCATCGACGCGGTCGATTTAAAAATTCTCGACCTGCTCAACGAGCGTGCAAGCTACAGCCTTGAGATTGGCGAAATCAAACAGCGCCTGCACCTTCCCATTTATATGCCGGAACGGGAAAAACAGATTTATGCCAGATTGGAACAAATCAACAACGGCCCCTTGTCCAATGCCGCCGTCCGCCGTCTCTTCGAGCGCATCATCGATGAGTCGCGGCGCTTGGAGTCGGAGCTGCAGCACACAATTCAGAATCCACGGCGTTAACCGCAACGCCTAGAAAGGAGCAATAAACCAATGGTGGTTGTCATGAATGAAAACGCAACGGAAGAGCAGATTCAAAGCGTCATTTCCAAATTGATCGAAGTGAAATTCGACGTGCACCGTTCCACCGGCGTCAACCAAACCGTGCTCGGCGCGCTCGGCGACAAACGCGGCGTCGATGCGCGCAATTTCGAGCTGATGGATGGCGTGCACGAAGTTTTGCGCATCACGACGCCGTACAAGCTCGCCAGCCGCACGTTTCATCCCAAAGACACGGTGGTGAAAATTCACGACGTGGCCATTGGCGGCGACACCGTCGTCGTGATGGCCGGACCGTGTTCGGTGGAAACGCCGGAACAAATCGAAATCATTGCCGCCAAAGTCAAAAGCGCCGGCGCTAAAATTCTGCGCGGCGGCGCGTTTAAACCGCGCACCTCGCCGTATTCGTTTCAAGGCCTCGGCGAAGCCGGACTGCAAATGCTGCGGCGGGCCGCGAATAAAGAAGGCCTGCTTTCCGTTACCGAAGTCATGGAAGTCGCGCAAGTGCCGCTCGTTGCCGAGTACGTCGACATTCTGCAAGTCGGCGCGCGCAACATGCAGAACTTCAATTTGCTGCGCGAGCTCGGCAAAATTCGCAAGCCGGTGTTGCTCAAGCGCGGCATGGCGGCAACCATCGAGGAACTGCTGATGGCGGCGGAATACCTCATGGCCGGCGGCAACTATCAAGTGATTCTCTGCGAGCGCGGCATCCGCACCTTTGAAAACGCCACGCGCAACACACTCGACATCTCGGCGATTCCCGTCGTGAAAAAATTAAGCCACCTGCCCATCATTGCCGATCCGAGCCACGGCACCGGACGCCGTGACAAGGTGGCGCCAATGGCGCGCGCCGCGATTGCCGCCGGCGCCGATGGCTTGATCATTGAAGTGCATCACGATCCCGACAATGCGCTTTCCGATGGCGCGCAGTCGCTGTTGCCGGAGCAATTTTCCAAGTTGCTGGAGGAGCTGCGGATGATTGCGAAAGTGATTGGAAGAAAATTTTAAGAAGCTGGTTGTTTGTCGCTCGTTGCTGGCCGTTGGATAAACCTGAACTGCAATCCAATTCATGACGAAGACGTTGTTGCCATTTCAAAAAATCGCTGTTGTGGGATTGGGACTCATCGGCGGGTCATTGGTGAAACGCCTGCGACACCTCAAACCGGATTGCAAGTTGATCGGCGTTGATTTCCGTAGTGTCATCAGCGCGGCTCGCGATTATCTTGATGAATCTTATGCGCCGGAGGATTTGGCGCATGCCCTGCGCGGTGCCGATCTCGTTTTTTTAGCCACACCCATCAATGTTATTTTAGACCTGTTGCCCGACGTTGCTCATTCAGTGAAACCGGGAGCGATTGTCACGGATGTCGGAAGCACGAAAAATTTTATTGCCGCGCAAGCGCAAAAATATTTCACCGGCGAGCGCTATTTCATCGGCGGCCATCCGATGGCCGGACGCGAAAAAGGCGGCTGGGAAAATAGCCACGCGCATCTGTTTGAAAACGCCGCGTATGTGCTCACGCCTTTACCCAATTTTCCTGCGCATTTATTAGAGTCATTAAAAAATTTTTTGCAAACCGCCGGCGCACGCGTTATCACCCTCGAGCCCGCTTCACATGATCGCATCGTTGCCGACATCAGTCATTTGCCGCAATTGCTCGCTGTTACGCTGATGAATTTTATCGCGCGCGAGAACGCGCCATCTGAATTATGTTTGCAATTAGCCGGCGGCGGCTTTCGCGACATGACCCGCCTCGCCGCCAGTCCGTTTGGAATTTGGCAGGATATTTTGGCGAGCAATCATGCGAATATCCGGCAAAGTTTGCGGGAGTTCATTGACGTTCTCCAAGGCTTGGCACACGATTTTGATAACAAAAATCTTGAAGCCAACCTTAGGCAAGCCAATCAGCTCCGCGAACTCATGGTATTGCCGCAATAATTTCTTACTGATTTGTGATTTTGGGGAAAATTGGCTATTTTGATTCGAGCATTTTGAGCTTGTAATGGTTTTTGCATGAACTTTTCAATCTCGCCGGCGCTGAGAATGCGCGGCCGCATTTCCGTGCCCGGCGACAAATCCATTTCCCATCGCGCGCTGATGCTCGGCGCAATGGCCGAAGGCGAAACTGTAATTCTCGGCATGGCGCCGGGAGAAGACGTGCGCAGCACGCAAGAATGTTTGCAGAAAATCGGTGTCAATATTCAGAAACAAAATAGAGCGACGCGCGTTAGAGGTCGCGGATCGGCTGATTTAAAAGAAACGGAATCCGTGCTCGACGCCGGCAATTCCGGCACGACGATGCGCTTGCTCGCCGGAATTTTGGCGACGCAGAATTTTATCACAACCGTCACCGGCGATGTTTCGCTGCGACGGCGTCCGATGCAACGAATCATCGAGCCGCTCACGCAAATGGGCGCGAAAATTACGGCGCAAGAAAATGGCTGCGCGCCGCTCGCCATTCACGGCGGCAAATTGCGCGGCATTCATTATAAGCTGCCGGTGGCTTCGGCGCAAGTGAAAAGCTGCGTGCTCTTTGCGGGGTTGGGTGCGACGGGCGAAACAATGATTGAAGAGCCGATTCCGACGCGCGATCACAGCGAGCGAATGTTGCTGCGAATGGGAGCACGTTTAGCAGTGAGCAGTAATCAGTTGTCAGTGAACAGTGATCGGTTGTCAGTAAACAATAAAAAAATCAGCATTCGTGCGGGACGATTGGAGGGCTGTGAAATTGACGTTCCCGGCGATTTTTCGTCCGCGGCGTTTTTTATCGCGGCGGCGCTGCTTTTGCCCCAAAGTGAATTGATCATTGAAAATGTCGGCGTCAACCCCACGCGCACCGCATTTCTCGACGTCGCGCGCGAAATGGGCGCTGAGGTCGAAATAATAAATTGGCGCAACGAGTCTTATGAACCGGCGGCAGATTTGATCGTTCGCCATCAAACTTTGCAAGGCATACAAATTTTCGGCAATCGCATTCCTTTGTTCATTGATGAAATCCCCATTCTTGCCGTCATGGCCGCGCAAGCCGAGGGCGAAACGCACATCCGCGAGGCGCGAGAATTGCGCGTAAAAGAGAGTGATCGCATTACCGCACTCGTGCGCAATCTTCGCGCGATGGGCGCTCGGGTTGAAGAATTGCCCGATGGCTTCGTGATCACCGGCCCGACGAAATTGCGCGGCGCCGAGATTGACTCGTTTGGCGATCATCGTATTGCGATGGCGTTTGCCATCGCCGGTCTTTTGGCCGATTCGCCGACAACGATTGACGGCGCTGATTGTGCTGATATTTCTTTCCCGGGCTTTTTTGAATTGCTCAAAAAAAAATGTATCAGTTAAATCCATTTCATCCGTATGCTGGATTTTAATTATGCCGCTTTTTCCTTTGCGCCTTCGCCTCATCGCCGTCGGCAAATTGCGCAGTTCAATTTGGCTGCCGGCAGCGCAGGAATATAGTGATCGCGTGCGGCATTACGTTAAATTTGATCTCGTTGAAGTTCGTGATGTCATTGGGAAAGGTTTGCCAGATGCGGCCGCACTTGCCGAGGAAAGAAAAACAATCGCCAAACTCATCGAACCGAGAAATTATTTGATTGCACTTGATTATGACGGCAAATCATTCAGCAGCGAGCAACTCGCGCAGCTCATACAAAGGCAAGTTGATGCCGGTATGCGCAAAATTGATTTTGTTATCGGCGGGCCGGCGGGATTGGATGTGAAAATTATCGAAAAAGCCAATCTGCGATTGTCACTGTCGGCGATGACTTTGCCGCATGAATTGGCACGGGTGGTGTTGCTCGAACAACTTTACCGCGCGTTTACAATCTTACATGGTGAACCGTATCACAAATAAACCGCAACAATGGAGTGATGGCATAACGGAGAATTGATGATGCCAACGATTCGAGATTTAAAACTTTTATTCGAATTCATCATGCTTTTGTCAACCCCGCTGTTTTCACAGAATTTGATGGGAATCAGTATCTGCGTCGATCCCGGTCACGACCCTAGCAGTTCCAATGCCGGACCAACCGGGCTACGCGAAGCCGATATAAACTATCGGGTGGCGCTTTTTCTCAAAGATTATCTCAAAGCCGCGCGCGTTGATACGGTGCTATTGACGCACATGAATAATATTCCCAACATTAGTTTAAGCGCGCGCGAGCAAATCGCCAACAATTTCGGCGTCACGTGGTTTCATTCGGTGCATCATAATGCTTTCAACGGCACATTGCGCTACACACTCGTCTTGTTGGAAGAAAAACGAACCTCGACACAACCTTGCCCAGATGGTAGTCCGTCTGGCACGGGTCAACCGGATTGGCCGGGTAAGGCCGATATAATGAGTAATATTATGGCAAAACGCATTTGGGAAGGATATCGAACGACGAATTATTTTGTGCGTTTAGATTGGACTTTTCGAGGCGGCTGCAATGGTCTTGGGAGTTTGGGCGTTTTGAACGATCTGCAAATGCCCGGCGAGCTTTCGGAGGCAACGTTTCACGACAATCCGGTTGAAGAAGCAAAAATGCGCAACGACGATTTTTTGCGCATGGAAGCCCGCGCGTTGGCGATGAGTTTCTTCGATTATTTTAAAGCCGGCGCGATGCCGACCGGCGCGCTCATCGGCATTGTGAGCGATGCCAAAACCGGCGCGCTGCTAAATGGCGTGACGGTTACGCTCAATCCCGGCAATCGAACTTATACAACAGACAATTGGAAAAACGGCCTTTACGTTTTTGACGGCTTGCTGTCCGGCAATTATACGGTTTTCATTGATACTGCCGGCTTTCAAAACTTTTTGACAACTGTGCAAGTGATGCCGCATGCCTTTAGTTATGGTGACGCCCGCCTGGTTCCTCTCGCAACTACAGTTGAGGAGAAGCAATCTATTGTGCCGAAGGCGATCGGACTGGCCCCAAATTTTCCCAATCCCCTACGGACGTCGGCCTTCAATTCGGAAACTGAAATACGTTATTTTCTGCCGCAGCGCGCACCGGTAAGAATCGTCGTTATCGATGCTTTGGGTCGTTTGTTGCGCGTTTTGGTTGACAAGGTTGTCGAGGCCGGCGAGCATCGTACTTGTTGGAATGGAAGGGACGAAAACGCCGCCGTGATGGCGTCGGGAATTTATTTTGTTAAAATGCGCAGTGAAAATTTCTCAGCCGCGCGCAAGCTTCTGTTGGTGCGATAGAGCTTTCGAGACACTCCGGAGATGAACGCATGAAAAAAAATATTTTCGTCTTCATATTGTTCGGCTTGATATTGGCTAATTCACCACTCGGCACGGCGCAGATTCGCGCGCTCGGCAAACCAAAACGTTTGACGCCGTCTGGCCGCGAATTTATGCAACCGGTGTGGTCGCCTACCGGAGAATGGATCGCGCTCACGAGTACGCGTTATGACGGCATCTGGCTCATAAAGCCCGATGGCAAAGGATTGCAGCAGCTCGCTGTCGATCTCGCCGTCGGGTACAAAATGAAATGGTCGTCGGATGGAAAAATGTTATTAGGCCGCGCGGCGAAATATGAAAATCAACGGCGCTACAATGCGATTAAAGTTTATGAAACGTCAACCAAGCGCGAACGCGTGCTCTCGGATTTTCGCGCGCTGATGACCGGACTCCCGCAATGGGCAGATAGCAATAAAAATGTCGCGCTATTTTCTAATCGCGGCTTGGAATTTTTTCAGGTGCCGGACAATGCCATCCTGAAAGCGCAGGAGATATCCAAGCGTTCGCTTGTCTTCGCCAGCGAGCAGGGCCTGATCGTACTTGCATCCGGCGCGGCGACGCAACGCCTGCTGCAGCCCGTCAAAGGTGACGTGGTGAATGCAGCACTGTCGCCCGACGGAAATAAAATCGTCTTTGAGATGATCAATGGTCGTCTTTATGTTTGCCAAATCGATGGCAGCGCCTTGCTTGATTTGGGACGCGGCGAACGCCCGCAATGGGCGCCGGATGGCAGCAAAATTGCGTTTATGGTTTCTGCGGATGACGGCCATCGGATGCTCGGCGCCGATATTTACGTGATGCGCGCCGACGGCTCGGACAAAATCAATCTCACCAACTCAAAGGATCGTTTGGAAATGAATTGCGCCTGGTCGCCCGACGGCAAACGTCTCGCCTTTGATGAACGAAACAGCCGCGCGGTCTGGGTGATGGAATTGGCGGAGTAAAGATTTCGATTGAAATTAGAAAAACGATTTTGTATTTTGTTTCTGATTTAATGGAATGTCGGATTACATGAAGGATAAACAGCTTTGAGCACAACATCTCCCACGCCACAAGCCCCGCCAGCACAATACTTCCAAAAGGGTTTGGGGTTGAAAGCTATCGCCCAAGACTTATTAGAGCGGGATTATCACAGCCACATTGTTGATTATTTACGCGCCCATAATTTCATGTTGCGCATCGACGATTTGGAAATCCATCTCGCGCAGGAATTTGGCTTTTGTTACGGCGTGGATCGCGCCGTCGAATATGCCTATCAAGCCCGAGAAAAATTTCCCGACCGGCGCATTTTTCTCACCGGTGAAATCATTCACAATCCGCACGTCAACCGCCGGATGCTGGAAATGGGAATTGGTTTTCTCGGCGGTCAATACCAAGACGATGTCGCTATCGAAGATCTCACGCCGGCGGATGTGGTAATTCTCCCCGCTTTCGGCGTGACAATGATTGAATTCAAAAAACTTTCAGACCTCGGCTGCATTTTGGTGGATACCACCTGCGGGTCGGTGCTGAATGTGTGGAAGCGCGTCGAGCAATACGCGCGTGATGGTTTCACCTCGGTGATTCACGGCAAATATTATCATGAAGAAACGCGCGCCACCTCAAGCCAAACGACGAAATATTCCGGCGGCCAATATCTCGTGGTGCGCGACATGGAAGAAACCGAGCGCGTTTGTGATTTTATTCTCGACAAATCGACGCCCGAAGAATTTTTGAAAATTTTTGCCAAGTCGATTTCACCCGGCTTCGCTCCGGAATTGCATCTCCAAAAAATCGGCGTCGCCAATCAAACTACGATGCTGAGCAGCGAGTCATTGGCGATTGCGGAACGCGTGAAACGGGCTATGATAGAAAAACACGGCGCGGCGGCGATCAACGAGCGCTTTCGAAATTTCGACACGATTTGCAGCGCCACACAAGATCGGCAGGACGCGGTGCTCAAATTGGTGACGACGCAGAAACTCGATATCATGCTGGTGATCGGCGGCTACAATAGCAGCAACACGAATCATCTCGCCGCGCTCGCCGGCCAATACACCAAAGCGTATCACATCGACGATCCTCGTTGTTTGACCAATGTCGAAGTGATTCGCCATAAACTTTATGGCAGCAATGAGGAAATTGAAACGCATGATTGGTTTCCTTCCGGACCAATCAAGATCGGGCTTACGGCCGGCGCATCGACACCGAACAATAAAATCGGCGAAGCTGTTTCGCATTTGGCGAGGTTGCGCGGTGAGAATATTGAAGAGTGGTTGTAAAATTAGGCCATAAAATTTTCCAAAGCCTGTCACTCTTCGGGAACGGTGATAATGATTAGAGCATTTTGGGGGCCCATGACATAACCCTCAGGCGGTTTATAATGCCAACTTTCTTTTGTTTTCACGCCGACCAGAATCGTGTTGGAATAGCGCCAAAGTTTGAGTTCGGAGAGCGGCCTGCCAACCAAACGATCCGCTAATGCGATTTCTTCAAACCGAATATTTTTTTCCTGATCGCGCAGCATGATGTCCAAAAAAGAGACGACCGCCGGTCGCAGCATTTCCGCCCCCATTCTCAATCCGCCGATATGATCGGGCGAGATCACGGCGTCCGCGCCGGCCTTTTTTATTTTATCGATATTGCGCGGCTCGTGACATCGCACCACGACCCTGACCTTGGGATTCAATTGCTTCGCGGTAAAACTGATCACCAGATTGCGGCTGTCGTCGCTGGTGCAAGCAAAAACGCCGGCGGCGCGTTCAATGCCTGCTTGCAAAAGTGCCATCTCATCGGTGGCGTCCCCTTTGATGAAAATTTCGTCGTCCATCCTTCCCCAAAAGAATACTGCTCGTGGCCGATCAACCAATAGCCAATCGTGCCTATTGTCATAATTATCGCCAACGTCATTCCCGCCCAGAGAAACCTTTTATAAATAGGTGACGCTGTCATCATGGGGAGTGAGAAAATTCTTTATTAACTGGTACGGGATGAAGGCGACAAATGCGAGGGCCAATAGACGAGGCATCCGGGTTACTTCGTGCGTTCCATCTTGACGATCAAATCGCCTTTTTCATGCCGCTCTTTTTGCGTGCGAATGTATTCCGAAACGATTTCAATATCTTTGTTGCGCAGTGAGAGCGCGCCGAAACCCTCTTCCCATTCCAGTGTTTTGCCGAGCAATAATTTGTTGATCATCTCGGCGCCGGCATTTTTCAAGGAATCGGCCACGACATCGACGCGATGCGATGGTTGCAAGCTGACGAGAAGGTGGAGGTGATCTTCCGTGCCGCCGATCTCGTGCAACACGCCGTGAAGTTCCTCGCAGGTTTGGCGAAGATGATTAAAGAGCAGCCGCTGCAGGGACGAGTTGATGATAGGAACCCGGTCTTTCGTCGCAAAGACAAAATGAAAAACGAGTTCGTAAAAAATTTCAGGCATACGCGCTTTTTATATCTGCCTCCGGTTGGGGCGTTTTGTTTTCGCTCACACTTTCAGCTTGAAGAACATTCTGTTCCGCTGCTGCCGATTTTTCGTTTTCCTCGTCAATAATAACGATGCCCTTCACCGCCAACATTTTGCGAAAGGCGTTTTCTTTTTCAGCCGGCACTTGCAAGCACATCCGCAACCAGGGGTGTTTGGTGACGATCATCACTTCACCACTCGTTCTCATGCGTTTCGCCTGCAAGACGTCCGGCCAGCGCGCCAGTAAAGCATTCGCCATAATGCCGCGCTCACCGACTTTAACCGCCGGGCTGGCAATCAGCACGTACTCACCGAGCAAGAGTATCAATAAAAAAATCACGTGAAAATGCTGCAAGAGCGCTAATGCAATGACAAAAAATAAAACCCCTGCTGCCAGATAATATTTTTGGGCGCTGGCTTTCTGCCAAAAAGGGTAGGTTTCAGCTTTTTCATAAAGCCATTTCAAGCGCATCGCCACAAAGTAGCAATAACCGATAAAGAGTATCCAAAAGAGATACTCGAGAATAATCATGAATCTCCTCCGCTCGAATTTGTTTCCAAACGTTCGACTTCCAAAGACAAACCTTTCAGCCGATGAACGGCGATTTTTTCTCCAACCTGCACGGGCGTTTTCGACGTCGCGCGCCAAAGCTCGCCGCGCACTTTTACCCAAATATCAGGAGGAGCAATGCGTTCCACAATTCCCACCGCGCCAATCATGCCCTCCACCCCGGTCTGTGGTTTTTCATTCAAACTCTTCACAACCAAAAACGCCAGCCCAAGATTGAGTAGCGTGATGATAAAACCGACGCCGAGTTTGACGAACCAACTTGGTTCTAATCCTAAAACACGCTTGAAGAGTAAATAAAAAATCAAATCATCGAACAAGAACAAAATCGTCAGCGACAGAAGCATCGTCGCTAAAATGAGCCATGATCGCCGATGCACTCTCACATTATCCCTTCACGCTGCCGAGCGTTAAACCGGAAATCAGCCAGCGACTGAGAAAAAGAAACAACGCCACAACCGGAATGCAAACGATGATCGCGCCCGCGGCGTATAATCCCCATTCGGTGTCGAAATTGGATTGAAACTGCTTGAGGCCGAGCGGCAATGTGTAGAGCCGCTTGTCGATGATGATGACCGCCGCGACGAGATACTCACTCCACGCCGACATGAAACTAAACAACGCAGTGATGACCAAAGCCGGCGCCGCGAGCGGCAACACGATTTGATAAAAAATTTTTAGCTTGCTGCAACCATCAATCGAAGCGGCTTCTTCGAGACTGTACGGAATCGTGTCGTAGTAGCCTTTCATCTGCCAAATGCAAAACGGCAGCGCCGTCGCGGAGTACGCAATCACCAAACCGAGAAAAGTATCGTAAACTTTCAATTTGATGAGCATGAGGAAGAGCGGCAACAACAACATCGTGGCTGGAAACATTTGCGTCGCAATGAGCGCGATCATTCCCGTTTCGCGACCGGCAAATTTGTAACGCGAAAAAGCGTAACCAGCGGTGCTTGCGAGCGAAACGCCGACAATCGTCACCATGAATGAAACGAGACTGCTGTTGAATAGCCAACGAAAAAATGGCTTTTCGAAAAAGATGGTGCGATACGCGTCAAACGTGGCATTTGCCGGAATCGGACTGAGATCGGTTGTCCACAACATATTGCCGGGGCGCAGTGAAATTCCGAAAACAAGTAAAATCGGAAATACCGTGACAATAGTAACAATAATGAGAACCGAGTAAATGATGATGTATTTCCAAAGCGGAGTCGTTTTTTCGAGTCGGACCATCAATACACTCCCTCGGTTGCGCGCGTTCGCCGAATTAAATTAATGCTGAACATGAGGAGGATTAGAAAAATGACGATCGACAACGCCGCCCCGTAACCGTAGCTGTAATAATTGAACACCTGCCGATAAACGAAGGAAACTAAAATGTGCGTCGAGTCCGCCGGTTTGCCGCCGTCGCTCACCAGCCAGATAACGTTGAAGTTGTTGAACGTCCAAATCACGCCGAGCGAAATCGCCGGAACCATCACCGGTTTGAGCAGCGGCGCGGTGATCGTCCAAAATTGCCGCCACGGTTTCGCGCCGTCGACATCCGCGGCTTCGTACAGCTCTTTCGGAATCGATTGCAAGCCGCCCAGCGCAATGACCATCATAAATGGAAACCCGAGCCAAATATTTGTGATCGTTGTCGCCGCAAAAGCGCCGAGCGGATCGGAGAGCCACTGTATCGGCGGCAGGCCCAAAACTTTTTTCAATATCAAATTAATATAACCATATTCGTAGTTAAACATGCCGCGCCAGGTGAGGGCGGTAATGTATTGCGGCACAGCCCACGGCAGGATGAGAAGCGTGCGAAAAATCGCGCGGCCGGGAAGAGGGCGATTCAGCAACAAAGCCAAAGAGACGCCGATGAGGACGTGAAAAAAAACGTTGATAAACGTCCAACCGAGCGTTTTAAAAAAGAGAATATAAAAAACCTTTTCACGAAAGACCCGCGAATATTGAGAAAAACCGGTCAAATTCCAATCGCGAAAATGACCGAGACTCATGTTGGAAAAAGAAATCACGACGTTGTACACAAACGGGTAAATGACAACGAATCCCAACACGAGAAAAGCCGGCAGGGTGTAAATGTAGGCCAACTTGTTTTCGCGGACCTGGGCCGCGGATCGCGCCAAACTCAAGCTCTCCTCCTCTGAAGATGGAACAAGCTTAAATTCTATCTTGCCAGCCCGGCTTGGTCCAGTTACCAATAATGATATTTTTTATGAAAATTGCAACGACTTTTATCGCCTATACTTCACGCTGATCTTTGGGCAATCTTTTTCCAGCGGACATTGCGAGCACCACGGACTCACCGGCTGGCACAAATTTTGGCCGAACGTCACAAGCCAGTCGTTAATCGGAATCCAGCAGCGTCGCGGTAAAATTTCGCGCAGCGCCATTTCCGTTTGTTCCGGCGTTTTAGTTTTCACCCAGCCGAGACGATTTGAGATGCGATGCACGTGCGTATCGACGCAGATACCGGGCTTGCCGTAAGCGACGGTGAGAACGAGATTGGCCGTTTTTCTCCCGACGCCTTTCAGTTTGAGCAATTCATCCAAATTATCTGGCACGCGTCCCTTATGATCATGCATTAACGCGCGAGAAATTTCGCGAATATGCTTGGCTTTGGTGCGATAAAACCCCGCTGGAAAAATCAGTTCGGCGATTTTACGCTCGTGCAGTTTCAGCATTTGGGCCGGCGTATCGGCTCGCGCAAAAAGCCGGCGGCTGGCGATGTCGGTCACTTCATCTTTCGTGCGCAAGCTGATGAGGCATGAGATCAGCACGCGAAACGGATCGCGCCTCTCCGCGGCAACAGCCGCGACCGCCGGTGTTTGAAACGGCCGGATCGCGCGACGAATTTTGGCGAGAATTTTCCCAAACACCGGAACAGCAGTTCGTTTCATTGATTCACGATTTCAAAAATCGCCGCGCTTCGCGACTCAATTTTGATCTGTAATTTGGAATCCTGCAGCGGGCTTATTTTTTTGCTCACGGCTTCGCGAAATAATCTTTTTTCGGGCGAAGCGATATCGAGCGCAACTTCTTGGGCATAGTTGCCGCTATTGAAAATTGCAACCACCGTGTCATTCTCAAAATCACGGCGAAACGCATAGATAAAGGGAATACCCCAAACGGAAACGCATTTTAAATAGTGACATGATCAGAATTACTTTCCAATAATTAGGTAGTGAATAGTAGCGTTTGGTGAAGAATCAATCCGCAATCGCCTGATACGCCAACACGAGGAATTTCTCGCCCAAAGTCAAGCCGCCGGTCGGATACAACTGCGCCATAAAAATCGCGATCAATTGTTCTTTCGGGTCGACGATGAATTCAGTGTAGAAAAAACCGCTGTATCGGTAGCTTCCCACCGAGCCATGAGTGCCGGATTGACTGACATCCCGTGTGATAGCGAAGCCGAAGCCATAGCCGCTCGGTCCGCGCAAATCGCCGACATGATTGGTGGTCATCAATTCGACGGTTTTGCGGTCCAACAAACGCGCGCCGTCAAGCTCGCCGCCGTTCAACAACATTTGCAGAAAGCGCGCATAGTCCGAAATCGTTGACACCAAGCCGGCGCCGCCGGAAAAATAAGTCTGCGGGCCGCGATAGTGATAAGTCGAGGAATAAACCACGTAGCCGGATTCGACCGGCTCATCCCGCAATCTTGTTATCCCACCAGCCGGACTCTGCGTATAAACCGCAGCCAGTTGCGGCAGCTTTGCTTCCGGCAAAAAGAAATGCGTGTCTTGCATTTTGAGCGGCGCGAAAATGCGTTTCCGAAAAAATTCGTCGAGTGTCGTGCCGGAGACGACTTCGATTAAAAAACCGAGAACGTCGGTTGACAAACCATAGGAATATTTTTCGCCGGGATGATGCAACAGCGGCAGCTTGGCGAGTCTTTTGATATTCTCGGCCAGCGCGCCTTCGGTTTGACTCAAACCATCCGAGATACCGGCTTTTTTATACAAACTCGCCAGCGGTTCAACGCCGAGAAAACGATAGGAAATTCCCGACGTGTGCGTCAACAATTGGCGAATGGTGATTTCCGATTTGGCGGGTATGAGGGTAAATGATGAGTCTTTATGAACCGCTGGCGCGATCACTTGCATGTTTTTGAATTCCGGAATGTATTTTGAAATCGGATCGTTGAGCAGAAAGCGCCCTTCTCCATACAACATCATCACCGCGACGCTCGTGACGGATTTGGTCATCGAGGCGATGCGGAAAATCGCGTCGTTGCGCATTTTTTTGCCGGCTTCGCGATCCATCATGCCAAAACTTTCAAGATATGCGATCTTGCCTTTTCTTGCAATGAGCATCACAGCGCCGGCAATCTGATTGCGGTCAATGTGTTCTTGTGTGATCTGTCGAATACGGTCGAGTCGACTGGAAGAGAGGCCGGTTTCTTCCAGCGAGATTTTGGGAAGCCTCTGACCCAATGAAGTTGAAACGAACCAGAGCCAGAGAAAACCAATCAATCCAACTGTCTTCAAAAAGATATTCATCGTCGCATTCTTCGGCAAAATAAAAATTGGCCCAATTTTTCCGCGTTATGAAGCGCCTCGCATTTCTTTGATCTTCTGCTCAGCGACGGTTTGCATTTGTTTCGCCGCTTGTTCAGGTGTGAGCTGGCCGTTGAGCACGCTTTGATACGCTGGGCGCATCGCATCCCAAATCACGCGCATTTCCGTGTTGATCGGCATCGGACTGCCAACGGAGATTTGATCCTGCGAAGCTTGCAAAATAGGGTCGTGCAAGAAAAGTGAATCGGAGCGCGCTTCCAAACGTGAGGGGATCGCGCGCAATTCACGGGTAAATTCAAGCTCATTCTCCGGTCGCGTGAGAAACCGCAACAATTGTAAAACGCGCTCGCGACGTGTGGTCTCAACCGCCACATTCAAACAAAAGCCGGTTGCCGAAATCATCGGTGCCGGCCATTTGCCGGTGGCTGAAACCATCGGGATGCGCGCCAAGCCGATATCCACGCCGGCGTCGATATAACCGCCCCAACTCCACGGGCCGTTGATGATCATCGCGGCATTTTGCTGCTCGAAAAGCTGGTTGGCCAGATCATAATCACATTCCGGCGGGATGATTTTTTTCGCGCGCAACTCGTTGATGAATTTGCAAGCGTTAACTGTTGCGGCGTTATTCAGCGTCGGCTGCGCGTTTTCATTCATCACCCAACCGCCATAGCCGCCCAAAAACGGAATGAAGAAAAACGGTTCGATAAAATTCCACACCAACGCGTATTGCTCGGGCTGGCCGTCGCCGTTGGTATCTTTGGTCAATGACTCGCCGATTGCGATTAATTCATCCGTCGTTTGCGGCGGTTTAGCCAAAAATTTTTTATTGTAAACCAGCGTCAAATGATTGCCGATGCGGTCGGCGATCATATAGAGATGTCCTTTAAAACGAACCAACCCCATCGGATCAAATCGCGCCAATTCATCAGTTGAAAAAAAATCTTCCAGCGGCTGAATGATGCTCATGTCATAAAATGGGCCGACCATGTCCGCCGGACCGTAAACGAGATCCGGCCCGCTGCCGCCTAGCGCTGCGACGATAAAATTACTACGCAACTCTTCCGTCTCATAATAAATGTGGCTGGCGCGTTGGATCGGCTGCTGCTTCATATATTCATCCAGAACGCGGCCATCCTTCAAATAACGCTTGATATCGGCCGGCCGCGGATTGCTACGGATGAGTTTATCGAAATCCTTCGGACTTTTTAAATTTTGTTGAATCAGTTCGAGCAGACCGGGATTCATTGCAAGCATGTATTTTCCCAGCAGGCCGTCGAGCACGACGCGACCGGGCGCGAAATCCTGCGTCCAAATGATCAACTCATTCGGATCGCGATCCGATTTGCCGGTGGCAAGGAAAAAAATCGTCAACATCAAAAAGACGGCGAGCACACCGAAGGTGAAGCGTTGCATGAGTGATTCCTTTCACGGCAAAAATAAAAACTTGAAAAAATTTAAGCTTCGTCAGTATCTGAAGCATTCTCCCGAGCTTCTTCTTTTTTGCTTTCCCAATCCTCCGGCAGCAACACAAAAGCCGTTTGCAGGCGCAGGTAATATGTGATCGAACTGGCGCTCCAAGCATAATAACTCAAACTAGCAAGAATGACGCCGAGGAGAAAAGCGGTGGCCGTCGCCCAATATTGGGTTCGTACCGGGGATTGAACCCGTGTGAAAATAAAGGCCGCGCTGGCAATGGCCAACAGCCCGAAATTAATCGTCGAGCTGCGCATGATGCGCAGACGGCTGCGAAGATAATCTAGATCGGTGGAGAGATAAGGCGATTTGGCGAGAATATAACTGCGCAGATGCGAAAAGGATTCGGCGGCGCGCTCGCCCATCACTTTTTTCCGAATCGTATGATCGCGGCCGGCGAGAAGCGTATCGCTGACGCGATCCATTATGATGCCGAGCACGTAGGCCGCCGCCGCAAGTGGAATCGCAATAATCAGATTATTAAAAATGGCAAAATCGATCCAATCGTAACCAAAGAGGCTGAAGATCAACAACGCGATCCAGGCGATGGTTTCCATGCCGATGATCAGTAACTCGGCAAAGACATTGGTTGTGGTCATTGTGCTTGCAGGTTAAAAACGTGGTCAGTTGACGGCGAGGCCGTCTGTCCTTGACTTGTGGAAAGATAATAGGGGAGAAGCAAAAAGGCAAGAAGGATGTTTGCGGCAGGAAAATTTTTAATCGCGCCGATAAATTAGCGGAGCGTTGAAGCAATGGAGCATTGGACTTCCCACCACGCGGCTAATCGATCAATCCAACACTCCATCGTTCTCATTTCGCGAACTTACAGCTTGCTCAAATATCCTTCGGCTTTGGCGACAAATTCGCTGTTCGGAAATTCTTGAACCAGCCGATTGAAAGCCTGGCGGGCTTCATCTTTTTGGCCCAGTTGCATGTGCGAACGGCCCAGCATGAGCAGGGCGTCGTCTTTCTTGAGCGAGCGCGGGTAATCAATCACGCGGTTGAACGTGGCGACGGCTTCCTGATAACTGCCGGAGCCGAACTGCGCCTCGCCGATCCAATACACGCAATTGCTGACGCGCGGATGATCGGGAAATTGCGTCACCAGCCCGTTGAACTGCCCGATCGCTTCCGCATAGCGCTTGCCGTAAAATTTACTCAAGGCTTCTTCATAAGCGCGCGAGAAACTGGCGGAGGTCACCGGCGCGGAAGTCAACTGGGTTTGCAGATTACTGACGCTGTTTTCTTTTTCGGCCAACGTCGTGCGCAGCGAGGTAATTTCGCCTTCTTTCTGGTTGATTTCCTGATTCAGTTCATCCATTTTGGATTTCAGGCGAACGTATTCCTGCATGTCCTGCGGTTGCTGCTGCGGCGCGGCTTCCATCTGGTCGATGCGCTGCTGGAAATCGGAGACATCCTGCGATTCGGATTCTTCCGCCGGCGCCTGCTCGGCGAAAATATCGGTGCCGCGACTGCCACCGCCGCCAAAGATCGTGAATCCGACCATGCCGGTTATAATCGCGTCTTTCGCTTTGTTGGTCGTGGTGCCGTCCAAACTGTCGCTGGTGGTCATGCGAAAACCCCCGCCGAGATCGAGCGCGAAACGCGAGCCGAACATCAGGCGAAAGCCGAGGCTCGGGCCGAAATCAAATGTCGTGTAGCTCTTTTTGCTTTTAAACTTCACGCCGTTAGCCTTGCCGCTGGCTTTGAAACTAGCGCCGCCAAGACCGACCCCGATATAAGGCCGAAAGTTGCCGGAAGAGAGTTCGTAATCAAACAACAAATCACCGCGCAGCGCGCTCGTGGTAATTTTGGTTGGCACAACTTTGGTCGTGATGGGATTGGGGATCGGAACGGTAAAGGGAAGTTGATCGTAACTTGCTATACCAGTCAAACCAAAGTGTGAGTTGAAACGTCGTGTGAGGTAGCCTGCGACCCCAACACCAACGCTGGTTTTTTTCAAATCACTATACAATGAGCCGAAACTCGGACCCGCGCCAAAACCCCAGCGGGCTTGTGCCATGGCGTTCGAGCTCAACATTCCCGTGCTCATCCCTGCTAACACAGTTAGAATGACGAGAGAAAAAGATTGGCGTTTCATCATTAAACTCCTCTGAAGAGCTTCCATGCCCTTGCGGGCGTTACTTGCGAGCGCATCCGAAAAAGCCTTGCGCTTCGCGTCACCCTCGGTTAAATTCTTTCCTCGGCGCCGGCCTCTTCATGCGCGTCGTGGACGCCCGCAACGCACGCGGCCGCCGGAATGCCGAAGTAAGATTTCAGCTCGGAGGGAATAACTTCGTTAATCGTGATTTTTTGATCGGTATAAACGTTATACGCTTTGACTAGTTCTTCCATTTTATTTTTAAGCTGGTCGAGGCGAGCCTCGGCACAACCGATGTCGACATGTTCAATTTCGCGGCGGGCAGCCAAAATCGCGTCGCCGATTTGCTCGAAATAATAGTTTTGCATCGACTGGCTGATGAGGCCGTTCACCGAATCCTTGACGTCCGCCTCTTTTTCAACCAGCGACCGCAACGAATTTTTTAAATGAAACAGATTGAGTTCCTTGGACAGTTGGGCGTCGAGGCCGACGTAGATAAACAACGCCGGTTGTCGTTTGTAATAATCGGTTTTCAGGGCAATGGTGGTCAACAAATATTGTTCGACGATGACGCGCTCGCCGCAGGTCATTTGGCGATGCGTCGTGTAGCGGAGTGAATTGGCTTCCTGATGATATTCAACGCGAGCCATCAAATCCGCGAAAGAAAAATATAACAATTCTTTCATGGGTGTTTCTTACCCTTACTAGGATTTTGATTTGTTGTGGGAATTTTGAACAAATCAATTTTAACAAACCTTATGCCAATCGCGGATGAGACAATTCTCAATCATCTCAAGCTGTGGCTTTAACGGAACTTAGTTCGTAATAACCGGCCCGACAAATGAAGCTTTCAGCGTGGGGGTATTGTTATAATTGTCACCATCTGAACGGCGGTTGCACCGATGAGACACCCATTCCATTTTTCAAAGAACAGATCTTGCGTCACGCCCGGCGAAAGCATTGCAGGGCATATTGAATCGCCGAACGGAGATGATCGCGCGGCCAGTCGGATGAAAGAATGGCTTCGCCAATTCCACGCAACAACACCATGCGGAGGTGCCCGCGCCGCGATTTTTTGTCAAAAGCCATAGACTGCTCCACTAAAGTTATACTAATACCCTCTAATCGCGCTTTTAGCGGAAGCGTTTTTAAAAAATTTTCGACGCGGGTGAACGCCTCGGCAGCCAGCAAACCAGACTCGCGCGCAAGATAAGTTTCGGCGATCATGCCGATTAAAACCGCTTCACCATGGCGTAACTTGCGATAATTTGCAGCGGCTTCGAGCGCATGGCCGATGGTGTGACCAAAATTTAACAGCGCGCGCCGGTCTGATTCGCGTTCGTCTTGCGCCACGATCGCGGCTTTGATCTCGCAACTGCGGTGAATGATTTTGATGAGCGTGCCATGATCGAGTTGTGGCAAATTCGTCAAGCGGGTTTCGAGATAGGAAAAATATTGCGGATCGCAAATGAGAGCGTATTTGATGATTTCGGCTAGACCGCAAATGATTTCACGTGGCGGCAAAGTGCGCAACGTCGCAGCATCGATCCAGACCAGACGAGGCTGATGAAAAGCGCCGATCATGTTTTTGCCGAGCGGATGATTGACGCCGACTTTGCCGCCGATGCTCGCATCGACTTGCGCCAGCAGCGTCGTCGGCGCTTGCACGAACTCGATCCCGCGCATGAACGTCGCGGCGGCGAATCCGGCGAGATCGCCGATCACACCGCCGCCAAGCGCGATTATAACGGTTTGCCGGTCGCAGCCCAAACGCAGCATCTCGCCAAGAATGCGTTCCAAGGTTTTGAGATTTTTGTGGCGCTCGCCATCGGCGATGACGATTTTATCCGCCGGTAATTTCGCCGCGCGAAGGCTCGCGAGAATCGTTTCACCGTAGTAACGATCAACGATATTGTTCGTGATGACGACGAAGCGTTCGCCGATTTTGTAGAGTTTGAGCAATTCACCGAATTTGGCGAGAGAGTCGGTTCCGATGAAAATCGGATAGCTGCGGCTGCCGAGGTCGACTTTTAAATTCTCCATGGCTTAATATAAGCAAATTCGGCGATCAAATTCATAAAAATTCCCAGCCGGGGCGGCCTCGAACGCAGGCCGAAAATTTTCGACAACCAATATTTTTTTATTCACCACCAAGGGCGCAAAACTCACGAAGAAAAGCGAAAAATTTATACTCGCCTCCCCCAAGTTTTTTTTGCCGTCTCCGTTATGGTGTAAAAATTTATTAACACTTCATGCTGCCAATTCAGGTTCTAAAGCGGTCAAATCGATTTCAACCGGTTGCCCAACCGAATTGTTTTCCAGTTGGCGCAAACGCGAGCGCACGAGAACCAAACGGCCGTTCATTTGCGGCGGCGGTTGTTGCAAAAAATGGCGATAGCCGGTTTTCGCTTGATCGAAACGGCGGAGCTTATCATTCACGAGCACGCGATTGAGCGTGGCCGGAAAATATTCCGGCGCGATTTTGACGGCCCGTTCAAAACTCGCCATCGCTTCTTGCAGCTTGCCCATCTTGCTCAACGCCACGCCGCGATTATTCCAACAATCCGGCCGTCGGGGATTGAGGCCCAGCACGGTGTCGTAGCATTCAAGCGATTGCTCGAATCGTTTCAGTTGCACCAGAGCATTGCCGCGACCAATCCACGGTTCGATCATATTCGGCTGCACTGCAATCGCTTGATGAAAACAATCCAGCGCTTCATGTAGACGTTCGAGTATGAGCAGGGCGCTGCCGCGGTTGTGCCACGCCTCGTGATGTTCAGCATCAAGCCCGCAAGCTCGTTTACAGTGCTGGAGCGCGGCTTCGGCGAGATTGATGGCGAGCAGAACCACGGCGAGGTTATTCAACGCGCTCGGCGTCGTCGCCAATTTGAGCGACGACTCGTATTGGGTTTTGGCAGATCGATAATTCCGTTGTCGATGGGCATCGTTGCCCTGTCGCCAAAACTGGAGGGCTTGACGATGATTTTGGGCTGAAAGTTTGGTGTGACGATCCAGCTCGCGGAGAAATCGTTTTTCTTTGGTAACCAATAGAGAGACTGGGTGCGCCTCGCGACCAGCGACATTGACTTTGCCATTCGATGGCGCAATCGGCGTCACCGCATGGCGAGGCTCGCGAAAAATGATAGCGACATCGACTCCGAGCACGAAGGCAAGCGCGGGCATGGCGGCCAGCAAGATGGTCGTATTGAGATGATCCCAAACATCCAGCAGCAAGACAAGCGCATTCAGCGCCATGCCGGCCAAATTCATCGCCACAAACATCCAGGATCGGTGCCGAAGTCCCACTACAGCCAAGCCGAGAAATAATGCCGCGACGAAACTCGTTGCAACTTGGAAAAACATTTTAATCCTGCTTAACAAAAACTTGCCAATATTTTACACCGCCTTAAAATATATATAGCGACATTCCTGCGCCATGCGAACGCGGATGAGACAACTAAAGCGGATGTTCGAAGTGCAAGACTTCAGTTTTGCAATGCTAAAGCCCCGAGTTATTTTGCGGTATTTCAAGGAAGATCGTGCACTCCGGCCGGTGAAATAAAAAAGCCTCCCGAAGGGAGGCTCATAAAAATTCGGAAGTGAGTTTTTTGCGTCATCGTTACGCCCGCTGCCGGCGCGCATTCAGCAAAATGCCGATGCCAAAAGCAATCAAAATCAGCGGCCAATATTTGGCAATATCATAAAGGCGCCAATAATCGAATTCTTCAAACAGCAGGGCAACGCCGAAGAGCACGAGCATGCTGCCGGGAATAAGCACGCCCCATTGTTTCGGCACGAAAACGATTTGCGCGATCAATCCAAGTCCGATCGCAATCGAAAAGATCGGCCACGAGTGAAAATAAGGAATAAGGTTATAATTGCGCAGCAGGAAAAAAGCGCCGAGACTGAGAAAGAACACGGCGCCAAATACGCCGTCGCGATGGCCGCGACCGCGAATGCGATAGGCCGACGCCAGGCCCAATATTACAAATATGAAAGGATAGATATCTTCCCACGAGGGCAGCCGCACGTTCAGGCGTTCGGCCAGCATCGCCACGCCGATCAAAATCAAAATCAAGCCGCCGACCAACGAGCCTCGACGATCTTTCATACCTTTCACCTCTTCATTTCCAATCAAATATTACTAACGGGGGTCACGGAATTATTTTTCACGGTTGGATTTTCTTCCGGCACGACGATCATCATCACGATGTAGGTCACAATGCCGATAATCATGCCGCTGAAGATGGTCAGCACCACGAAACCGATACGCACAAACGACGGATCGATGTTGAAGTATCTGGCCACGCCGCCGCAAACGCCGCCAATCATTCTCTCATCCACGGCGCGAAGCAAACGTTTGCCATGCATTTTAAATTCTCCGGAAGGATTTTCCGGCGAGGCCAACGGCGCCATCGATGGAGAAAAAACTTGCGAGGCTTTGCTGGCATCCGGCTTGGGTCGGAAGATCAACATCATTCCCAACAAGATAATGACCACCGAGAACAACACACCCCAATTCACCCAGTACGGCAAGAAGCGATCCCAATGCCAGGGCACGAGAAAATCCCAATTAAAACGGTCGGCGAGAAAAACGACGCCCAGCATCACCAAGACGGCGCCGAAGATGTATTGCGCGTTGTTTTGCGCGCGCGGCAGCGGCATCGTCACGCCGGCTTGACGATTTTCCGGCACGATGATCCATGCCGCGATGTAGGCGAACAATCCGACCCCGTGAAAGAAAATGCTGAAAAACCAAATCAATCGCACCACCATCGGATCGACGTTCAAATATTCCGCCATGCCGCCGCAAACGCCGGCAACGTGACGATTGACCACCGAGCGATACAAGCGGCGCTGACCGGATTCGGGCTGGGGCGTATTTTGAGTTTCTTCGTTCACAGTAGATTCTCGTTCCTATTGGATTCAATCATTTGAAAGTCAATATTATAAACGAATCGGCCTCAGAGATGTTTCATTGGGCAGCGAAAAATTTTTTCTCCAAGGCCGCGATTTTTTCGACGCGGCGGAGATGGCGGCCGCCGCCAAAGCCGGTTGCGAGCCACGCCTGCGCGATTTCTTTGACAACGTCGATGCCGAGATTGCGGCTGCCGAGAGTCAAAACATTGGCGTTGTTGTGCTCGCGGCTGTTGCGGGCCGTGTAAAGATCGTGACAATTGGCCGCGCGCACGCCGGGAATTTTGTTGGCGGCGATGGCCGAGCCGATGCCGGCGCCATCGATGATGATGCCGCGCCAAGCCTTGCCATTCGCCACTTCGGTGGCAACGGCTTCGGCGACGTCGGGATAATCCACCGGCGACTCGCTAAACGTGCCGAAATCCTGAAAACGATATCCAAGCTCGCGCAAATAACTTTTGAGTTGCTCTTTCAACGCATAGCCGCCGTGATCGGCGCCGATGGCCACGACTCCACTTGTTGGCGGCACAATCGGCGTTGGAGGAGCGGTCGCCGGCGTTGCTTTCTCCGCCTCGCCTTCGCGACGCAATTCAATCTTGCGAACTCTCGCCGCGTCGCGCGCCGCCGGTGTGATCAACATTTTCGCCGGCACGACGAGCCGGGATTTTTTTTCATGCCAGGCTTGCAGAATGTCGCGTTCCGTTAAAACCTGTTTGCCGCGGGTTGCGCCCGCAGCTTTGGATTCTCTCGTCGCCATATTCAGTTCACTTTCTCCGCCAGTCCGGTCATCGGCACGAATTTCACCGGCACGAGTCGACGGCGGTAAATTTTGCCGGCGGCGGCTTTATACAAAAACAGCAAGCGTTGTTCGAGATCGCCGAGCGGCAAAATCATCCGGCCTTTGCGGCGCAATTGCGCCACAAGATTTTTCGGCAGGTGGCCGGGCGCGGCGGAAACGATGATCCGATCAAACGGCGCGGCCTCCGGCCAGCCGAGATAGCCGTCGCCGCAACGAATCTGCGCGTTCCGAATGTCGAGGCCGCAGACCGTCGTCTCGGCCTGTGTCGCCAACGCCGAAATGATTTCAATCGAGTAAACTTTGCGGCAAAGCTGCGAGAGCAGAGCGGTCTGATAACCGGAGCCGGCGCCGATTTCGAGCATTTTCTCATTGCCGGCGAGCTTGAGACATTGCAGCATGTAAGCGACAATGTACGGCTGCGAAACGGTTTGCTCGTAACCGATGGGAACCGGCGAATCATCGTAGGCCATGCCGCGAAAACGCTGGGGCACAAAAAGATGCCGCGGCACGCCACGCATCGCGGCCAGTACGCGCTCGTCGCGAATGCTGCGGCGCTCGAGCTGCGTTTCAACCATTCGCGCGCGCCGAGCGGCATATTCTGCTTCGCTTGCCGGGGCTTCTTCCCATAATGGCCATTTCATTGGTTGTTTCCAGTGTGCCGGTTAGATTGACAGCCAATCCGTTATATATTTTTATCTCGATGCTTTTGCGATCAACATTTCCAAATGCGCTGCCACTGAATCCGCCAACGCCGTCAAATTATACCCGCCCTCGAGCAGTGAAACCATTTTGCCTTCGCAAAAACTTTTGGCAAGCTCCCTCACAAATTCCGTCATCTTGCCAAAACCGGCTTCGGTCAGTTGCAAGTTCGCCAGCGGATCGTCGCGATGCGCATCGAAACCGGCGGAGAGCAGCAGAAAATCCGGGTGGAATTTTGTGAAAACATTCTCGGCGGTTTTATAAAAAGCGTCGAGATATTTTTGCTCGGCGGTCGCCGGCGGCAGCGGCACGTTCAAATTCGCGCCCCGGCCCTTGCCGTCGCCGGTTTCATCCTCGCGGCCCGTGCCGGGATACAGCGGCCATTGATGCAGGCTCAAATAAAAAACGTCGCCGCGTTCATAAAAAATTTCCTGCGTGCCGTTGCCGTGATGCACGTCCCAATCGACGATCAAAATTTTCTCGGCGTGTTTTTCGCGCACCAGCCATTCCGCCGCAATCGCCGCGTTGTTGAAAAGACAAAAGCCCATTGCCGTCGCGCGTTCGGCGTGATGGCCGGGCGGCCGCACGGCGCAAAAAGCTGTTTGCAATTCACCTCGACTCACTTTTGCCGCGGCTTCGACGGCAGCGCCGGCTGCAAGTTGCGCGGCAACGAATGAATCCTTCGAGACCGAGGTGTCCGAATCGAGCATCAAACGCCCGTAGCCCGCGGCGGCGCACTGTTGCGCAATGTTTTCAATATAATCGCGGGGATGAACGAAAGCAAGAATTTCGCGATCTGCCGGGGAAGGCTCGAGCCATTTTACTTTTTTGAGGAGTTCCGATTTCTCGATGCGTTCGCGAATCGCTTTGAGCCGGTCCGGGCGTTCGGGATGGCCGGGGCCGGTATCGTGCAAAAGACAGGTGGGATGATGAAAGAGTCCGGTCATGCGTCAGCTTTCAATATTATAATAAAAATTTGTTTCGTTCTTAGAAATGGTTTTGCGGCAAAATCATTTCGAGAAACTTTCTTTAAAAATCTTGACTTTCGCCGATCCGTTTTATATACTTAACCTGACGAGGGATTTGCCATAATATAAAATGAAAATTGTTCAATATCCAGTGGAATCTTGCCAACCGGCTGGTTCGACAGGCCGAAAGGAGAGATGAACATGGAACAGAAAGAACGGGAGTACGATTTGCCGTGTCGGGGAGCGAATGACGAGGCCTGCTCCGAAATGGTGCATTATAAACGTGAGGCAATCTCCGGCATGTGGCGCTCGATAACCGTTTACCTGTCATGCAAAAAAGGCCACATCAATTCCTACGAAATCCCCCGATCTACAATTGGTTCAAGAGCGCCGCGAGGACGCCCGAAAAAGAATACATCCATTCAACCCAAACCCCGCCGCAGTCCGAAAAGGAGAGCACGTCGCCATGAACGGTGAAAACCCTCCGCTCAAGCCGAAAATCGATGACCAGTATTGGTTCGAGCTTTCCGGCCAGCTCGTCCAAAACACGCAGCAAAGCCCGACCGAGGCCGCGGAAAAACTTCAAACCTTGGTGCAGTGGCTGTGGGGAATTTTTACCGGCGGCGCCGCCATCGGCTTAACGGTGTCCGGACAGGAATTTTCGCTCGGCAAAATTCTTCTCATCGCCGGCGCGAGCGTTTCGCTGATCGCCGTTTATTGGGGCGCGGTGTGGGTGCAACTGCCGATTGCGGTGGAGTTCGATCCGCGCTCGCCCACGGAAATTCAAAATGCCTACAAGCTCGGCGTGGCCGCGAAAAACCGGCGCTTGAAATGGACAGTGGCGCTCTCCCTCGTCGCGGCGATTCTGGTTTCGTTGGCGCTTGCCGTTGCTGCGGTCAGCCCCAATCAAACTTCGCCGCCGTGGTTCAATGCGCTCATTCACACGCAAGGCAATTCGCGCCTGCTCGCGTTGACCGCTGAAATCGGCGGGGCCGGAACTACTGTCGACGCGCAAAGCAAAGTCGTGGTGAAAGTCCAACCCGTCACTTCCCAAGAAGGCGCAACATCAGGTGATGAGTATGTGTTCATTCCGACGGGAGAAAAGGGATTGTTGCAAACGAGCCTGCCGCTGCGCTTCAGCAGCGACTCGGTCAAAGTCATTTTAGAATGGAATGATTGGCGGGGAATGACGACGCAACTTTCGCAAATCGTCACGACTTGGCAGCAAACGTTGATGACGCCGGCGCTGGCCGATTCGATGCTCATGCGGTGAGCCAGATAGATCATTTCTCCGGCCGGTTAAAGCCGGATTACCATAAACCGTGCTGCTTTAACAATTTCACAAGTTCTTTAAGATTTCGATATTTCCTTCGAAGCCGCTTTACCTGCCGCTCAAATTCCGGCAAGGCGATTATTTCATAATTCATCCAATAAAGCCTCGAATGATTTGGCTTTAAGCTTCCCAGCTTTGAATTGCGCCAATTTTTTAATTCCTTTTCTTGCAAGTTTTTTATTTCGTCAAAACCAGCTTGACCTGCGATACCAAACCTTCAAACTCCAACCGGGCCAGATAAACGCCGCTGGCGACGCGCGCGCCGCCAATGTCGACGGCATTCCAATTTATATTGTGAACCCCGCTGGTGAGCGAGTCTGAAATCAATGCGCGCACCAACTGCCCGGAGGTGTTGTAAATCGCCAGCTTCACTTGACCCGCTTTCGGCAAAGAAAAAGTGATCGTCGTGCTCGGATTAAAGGGATTGGGATAATTTCTCATTTCAAGCGTTCGCGGAATCACGGCAGCGCCGGTTTCATCAACAGCCGAGACATTTCCCAACGCAATCGAATACGTTGCCGCGCCGTTCGAATTGTCGGAGAAAGAAATTGTGCCGTTGGCGCCGGTGCTTCCTTTGGCGACCACTGCCGCGCCTTTGGTTACAGTATATTCTCTTCTTTTATCCAACTCAGTGACGAGATGTTTGACGGCTTTCGTGCTATTGATAGCGTATGAAAGATTGGCGAGCGGCTTTTCGTCTTTGCTGAAAATCACGAGACGCTCTTTTTCCAACAACGCGCCGATCCAGTTCGGTCCGGCGAGGCTTTCCACCGCGGCTGGCTCGCCCATTGTGTTGGCGTCGCCGATTTGCATGACGGTTAAAAAAAGATTTTCTTGCGAGCGAATTTGCAGCGTGTGATCGCTGAGCAAATAGCGCGCGATTTCGCCGAACGTGCCGCTGTAACTCACCTTGGAACCATCGGCCCACACCCATTCGTAGCCCGATCCGCCAAATTTGTGCAGCAGCGCATTTTGCGGCAGCAACGAGGTCAAATACATTTGCCCGTGGCTGCGATCGATGCGATTCGCCACTTTCACCGTTTTGGCGGCGCTGGTCCAATGCCCGTTGCCCGCCGCATTCCACGTTGCGCTGACGGCGTCGAGATCCGCCGGCGTGTGAATGACAAAAAATTTTTCCTGCTTGGATTCGACGCGATCCATAACGACGACAAACTCGTGGTTTACCGCGCCGCGCAGATAGACCAACGCGCGCCGCGCCAACGCGGCTTTGTTGCCGGCTTTGTAGCTGCGGGTGTAATTGTAATTCACGTAGTCGTATATGCCGGGCCGATACTCTCGCGCCTCGACGGTGCCGATGTGCGTGTTCGCGCCGATGGCAAAATCCTGCGGCGTGTCTTCCGCATCGCCGATGTTGCCTTTTTCCAGTTCGAGTTCTTTATCCGGCCCCAACCCGAAGACGTTGTTTTGCGCCATGCCTTTGCCTTGATCCGCGCGCGGAATGCCGCTGCCTGCATTTTTCGTGTTGGTCGCCGCGATCACCAACGGCCCGAAGCGATGCAAATTGAACGAGCCGATCTCTTCTTCGTTGTGGCCGTTTTGATACCAATATTGCGGGCTGAAAAACTGCAGGAGCGTGGCGTCGTCGTAACCGTGATCGGAACGCATGACGTGCATTTGGCCGAGATGGTGACTCAGCGGAATGGCGGCTTCGTCCGGCGATTTTTTCGGCACGGGACGCGTGCCGAAAACAAATTTATAAAAGAAGTCGTAGATATGCGGATCGTAATAGGCGTAATTATCGACGGCGAGGCCATACGAACTTTTTTCGCAGAACCAGGCGGCGAACGCCGCGAGATTGGGATCCGCCGTCGCCAACGAGGCCGCCGCCATGTTCATAATCGCTGAAGTAGAACGATCGCGCGCGGCGAACGCGCTGTGAGTGTTGTGTTGGGTGAAATAATATTCGTCTTTGTATGGCATCGGCATGATGCTGTAATACATGTAGTACGGCGCCTCATGCAACCAGGGATTAGTGACAAAAAAATTTTCATCCAACGCGCTGCCCGATGCACGGGCGAGCATCATCAGCCCGATGAAAGCGTCCATGCTGTAGGAATCGCCCTCGATCCAATCGCTCGAACCTTCAAAAAGTTTGGCGGCCACGCCGAGCTGGCGCTCGATGAACACGTCCTGAAACGAATCCATCATTTGCTTGGCCGAACTCATGTAAGAAGCGCCGAGAGCGGCGTCGCCGTAAAAACACAACGCGCCGGCGTAAACGTGAACGTTCGCCGCATAATGATTTTCCAATTTTACTTTCTCGGAATCATAGCGATTGTTCCACATCGTGATGAGACGCGAGGCCAAAGCTTGACGCTGCTGCAAAGTTGACAAGTCATGCGTCCAATCATAAACCACTTGCAGCGCCAAACTCGCCAGGCCGCCTTCTGCCGTGGTCAAATTGCTGGCGCCATGATGCAGCTCGTCCCAATCATCCGGCAGCTTTTGCGCGAGATAAAGCCCCAGCTCAATCGCTTTCTGCCCATATTCTTTTTTCGCGTGTTGCGCGGCGACGCCGTTGATGGTGGCAGGATCAATTTGATAAAGCAGCGCGAACGAACGCGCCGCGCCAAAAATCACGTTCCATTCCGCCAGCGCGCCGGAACCGGGCGAAGTGTTATAAAGCCCGTCGAGGTCGCTGACAAAGTTTTGAAAATCGGATTTATAGTAATTTTTAATTTTCTCCCGCATCGTGGCGACGCCCGTGGCGGCAACGAAGAGACGCGGATGTGCGCCTTTCGCGATGGGAGAGTTCGGCTTGGGTGTGAAAGTTTGGGCCGATAAATTAACGCTTGATAACAGAACACAAAAAACGAACGGGGTTGATTTCATTATTTTTCTCTTGGAGAATTTCAGTTGTCGCTGAGTGAAGTCCGGCCGGTAGCACGACGACTTTTCAAATTTTACAAAATCTTACTGCCTAAGTCGGACTTCTGCGGAAGACGGAAGAAGTGAAGTCGGACTTGGGCAGGAGGTTTTTCAAATTTAGCAAAATCCTGCTGCCCAAGTCCGACTTCGCACGCTTGCTTTCTTCAAATTTTTTGTTATATTGGGGAAAAGTGAAGTCCGACTTGGGCACCACGGCTTTTCAAATTTTGCAAAACACTGCAGCCCAAGTCAGACTTCGCCCAACTTCGAGGAGGATGCCATGAACCGCCGCATGAAATTTCTCACCGGCGAAATGTATCACCTCTACAATCGCGGCAACCGCAAGGCCGAGGTTTTTCACGACCGGGAGGATTATTTGTATTTCCTCCGGCAACTGCGCGAGTATCTGAAAGAATATCCGGTCACCCTCAACGCGTATTGCCTGATGCCCAACCATTATCATTTACTTGCGCGGCAAGATGGCGATGACGCCATATCAGAGATGATGCAAGCCTTCGGCACGAGCCTCAGCAAGACTTACAACAAAAAGTATGAAACCGTCGGCGCGCTGTTTCAAGGCAAATTCCGCGACGAGCATGTCGGCGACATGGGATATTTGCGGTATCTGGCGCGGTATTTCCA
>Ga0247727_10002589_pt1 | contig 41077 bp, 54 predicted proteins | sample WisWelCaveWW1625_FD_202498 | JGI IMG/M metagenome (GOLD analysis project Ga0247727, IMG submission 202498) | Biofilm microbial communities from Wishing Well Cave, Virginia, United States - WW16-25 | ecosystem: Environmental > Aquatic > Deep subsurface > Groundwater > Cave microbial mat | place... | reverse complement strand
CTCAATGCAAGGTGATACCAAGTGTTCGGGATCGGAACGAAAGCGAAGTTGTAGGCGTTCGAGTTGATATACGACTCGATGTTCGTTCCGGTGTTTCTCAACCACACGCCCTTCGCGGTTCCATCAACCGCGGATCCGACGTCAACCAACACGACCGAACTGTTGGCGGTGAACCACGCCCAAGTTTCGATCGTGAAGTTGCCCGTCCCAAAGTCCCAATCGGCGGAGTCCGCAAGCGTAAGCCGATCTCCGGATCCGTCGTAAAAGCCGGATCCAAGTCCGAACGGAACGATGAAGTCCACCTTGCCGATCGCTCCGGAGGGTGAATAGGGTTTGTGACCCGTGTTGCCGGAGTCGGTGAATATTTCGGAACGATAATCCTCATGGTAGGCGATCTTCGTGTCGCCGACCAAAGTGATCGAACGAGCGTATGACGACGAGTCCGTGATCGAAGTCGAACCGTTCGTTTCTTCGGCCTTCACCAAAAGAAGCGTATTCCCGTCCGACGTGAACGGCGTGGTCGGCGGAGTGAACGCGGCGGTATAACGGGCGATGTTGCTGACGCGGAGCATTTTGATATACCCATTCGTCGCGCCTTGAAGCGAAAGACTTCCGTTGTAGGTTGAGCCGCCGATATCCCACGTGCCGGTGTAGTTCGAAACGGTTCCGGCGTTCGTCGTTGAAGCGACCGATTGACCGTCAATGTAGAGGTTCCATGCGTTCACATTCCGCACGACCGCCACGTGATACCAACGGTTCCCGGTTTGAGTGCCGCCTGTAAACGAAACGCCCGTTCCCGACTCGCTGAACCCGAAAGTCCCGGCGTTGTTCGCGGTCAAGGCCATATAAGACGAGTCGTTCGAAGCGTGAATACTGATCACGGAGTACCCCGCCGACTTCATGTAAAGCCACGCTTCGACCGTGAACGACCCGGTTCCGAAGTTCCAATCGTTCGAGTCCGGGAAGTTCGACCAATCTCCCGTCCCGTCAAAATACATCGCGGGAGCGATCGGAGAACTCGCAACCGTGTCGCCGTGAAGAAGTAAGAGCGTGTTCGCGTCGGAGGCGTATTGCATCGTGGTCGGGGTGAAGTCGGCGGTAAAGCGCGACACGTTCGAGAAGCGAACCTCTTTGAACCAAGCGTCCGCGCACGCCGTACCGCCCGAAGCGCAACCGACGTATGCGCCGGTCGACGTCGCGATACTTCCGGAGTTCGTGGTCGGCGTTCCGATCTGCGTCCCGTCGATGAACATACGAACGTTTGTGCCGTCGCGCGTGACCGCGACGTGATACCACACGTTCACGGTCGGGTTCCAACTCTCGTTCTTGATGACGGATCCGGCAAGTTGTAGCCGGAGAGTGGGGCCGGTGTTGATGTAGTCGAGAGTCAGGGGGCCGTCGTCAAAACTGAAAAGGTGAACATTCCCTTTCGTCCGGAACATGATGAAGAAGTCCATCGCGAAGTCGCCGGTTCCGATATCCCAATTTGCGGAGTCCGGGATCTGAACGTAGCCGGAGGGAGAGGCGGTTGCAAGGATCGCCGTGTTGTTGAACTTGTACGGGATCTGCTTCGCGCCGCCGACGGTCGTGATCGTCTTTGCGCCGGACGAGGTATCGACGAACGTCGTCGGGGATCCGGTGTTGTTGTTCTGAACGACCAACTTGTCGTTCGAGTCTATCGCCACCGCCCACGCGGGCGCGACCCCCGCGAGAACCGCGAGGATCGCAACCGCTGAAAGTAATTTTTTCATTCTCTCCCCCTCGTTAATTACGGAAGTCTAAAAATCAACGTGACGATCAGTCCCTTCGCCTTCGTGGTACTCGTCGCGTCAACGTCGATCCGGATTAAGTCGTTTGTCACGACGTCATCTTTTGACGTGTCGATGACCGCCGGAGTCGCCGCGGTCGACGTGCTGACTTCGGTCGAGTCGATGGTGATCTTGGTCGAGAGCATGTCCACGGAGTCGGTCACGTTGGCGATCTGAACGTCTGTCGTGTTGGTCGTCCCGGCGGTGATCACGCGGGCGTTGACCTCGACGAGATCCATTCCGTTCAAGGTCGAGGGGATCACGAAGTAGTACGCGCCGTCCCCGGTCGTGACGTCCGACGTGAAGTCGAAGGCCACGCATTGAACGACCCTCTCGCCCAAGTTTGATCCGGCCAAAGAGTCCGGCGTCACGTACCGCGCGGCGTCCGTTCCGGTTTCGGTTTCCGCTACCGTGGCGGCTTCGGCGATACCGGGTTGTGAGGTTGAGGCGGTGTCGGGCGTGATCGTGGTTGTGGTGATCGTGAGGCCGGATCCGGCGGTCAGATAGTCGTAATGACCGGCGGAGTCGTCCCAAAACAGGATCCGGTCAGCGTTCGGATCGGTCAGGCCGTAAGCCAAGCCGCCGTTCGCCATCGGCAAAAGACCGCCGCCGGAAGGCGTGTTGCCGAGAAGCGTCAACGCCGCGCCGGACACCTTGCCCGCGGTTGAGATCGTCGCGAGTTTCGTGTCGACGATTGCCGCCGACGCGCTCACCTTCGCGTTGGTAATCAGTAGGGCGGAGTCGGTTCCGTCCTCGATCGCTTGCCAATTCGTGCGGATCAAAGACGGCGCGGTCGACAAGAGGTTCGAGTCCGTGGGTTTGGTTTTGTCCCACGCGCAAAAACCTTGCGCTTGAAACGCCAAAAGCGCGATCGCCATGACCGCGAGTATTTTATTTTTCACTTTTCACCGCCTCCGCTTTTTCGCTTTGTGCTTCAAGGTTTTTTGTGATCCGTTCCTTGACTTCTGTTTCAGTTTCACGACGCTTGACTAAATTGGTTCCTTCTCCGGCGGTCACGCGCTCGATCGCGCCTCCGATGATCTTCTCCAAGAGGCCGTCGTCGATACCGGCTCGGACGTCCATCGTCCGGAAGCCCGCGTCAATCACGCCATCGACCCGCGCTTTATATTGAAGCACAACGCCCGCCCCTTTGCCATCTTCCCCGATCGTGATGATAATTTTGCTCGGTATGATAATCGCGTCCATGACTCCCCCTTTTATATTCCGTGGGCGTGAAAAGTGTAAGTCCCCGTCTGCGCCACGCCCGCGGCGTTGTAGAGTTTAACCGTGAACCCGGTCGTATCGACGCCGGTCAAGCCGTAGTAAATCCCGCCGCCCGACAAGATCGTGACGGCAATATGCGGCGTTTGGTGAAAGGTTTTATCGAACACGACGGTTTCTCCGGAGGCCGCGACCGCGATGTTCCCGCTCGTCCCGTACTCGTCGACGTCCGGAAGGTCGACCGTGTAATTGAAGTAAGGCACGACGAGGTTGATCGAAACGTCGGAGTTCACGATCGACATTCTCAACTGAAAATATCGGCAATTATAATCCCCGGTCTGGAAGCCGCGCCAATCCGACCAAGTGATGTTGTCGTCGGACGTGCGGATCTCGAACGAGAGCGCGCCCGCGACCTCGTAGCCGGAGAAACGGCGGAGCGGATCCGAGTCGAACGTCGCGTCCGGATCCGAGTCAAAGGCCGCGGTCGTGTCCACCGCAATCGCGATCGCGTCGATCGTGATACCGAGCGGCGCGTGATAGCCGACGTCCCTGACCGGCGTCGTGTACGTTCCGGCCAAGCCGGGGACGCCGGAGAACCGGCGCGTCGGGTCGGTGTCGAAGGATCCGCCAACCGTATCGAAGGACGCCGACGGATCCGGGTCGATGATCAGGATCCCGCCGCTTTCCTCGATCCCGGTGTGATCGTGCGTTCCCGCCCAATCCGGGGCTTCCTCGTACGAGTTGATGATGTTTTGGAAGGGGATCGTTTCGATCGTCAGCACCGCTTCCGTGGCGTTCTCCGAGTAGTTGCCGGACGTGTCGATCGCCTTGATCCAATAGGATTGATCCACGCCCTCGATCGACTCAATCGTGAACGAGTTGGTGTGCCGGATCCCCGTCGCCACGACCGCGCCGGACGCCCACGTCGATCCCTTCCTGATCTCGTAGCCGTACAAGTCCTCGTCGTTGACCTCCGACCAACCGAACACGATTTGATCCCGCGCCTGATTGACCAAGAACGAGGCAACGTCGGACGGGAGAAGTTGCTTGCCGTAGACGATGATCGACTCTTGCGGGGAGAGCGCGATCGGGGTTTCCAATCCGTCAACCGCGACCGCCGTGACCGCGACCTTGTAGGATCCGGCCTTAATCAACCCTCTGGCGATCGAGAAGGCGGATCCGGTCGTGTCCCCGGCGAACTGCCAAGACGCACCGCTGTCGTCTGAAATGTAGATCCGCGCGCGGCGGTACGCCTTCACGGAGTAGCCGTTCAAGTCCGGCCTCCGGAAGTCCACGTCGATCGCGATCTCGATCCGACCGTCCGAGAGCCGGGTGTCACGCTCCGCCAAGATCAAGTTCGTCACGTAGGGCGTGGCAAGCGAGAGCGCGGAGTAGTTCGTTTCCGGAAGCACGATCGCGTCGGTGTCGTAGATCGCCTCGGCGTATTCAATCGCCGTGATCTCGGCTTCGAAGTTGTTCTCGCGCTTGATCTGAACGACCCGGAAGTCCTTCACCAAGATATCCGTTTCCCCGAAGGCGTAAACGTCGAACGCCGCGGGTGCTTGCGAGAAGGCGGTTCCGACCGTCAAGGCCGAGAACGTCCCGTCGCCGGTCGTGACCAAGCGTTCTTCGATCGTGTCGTCATCGAACCGGACGCGGAGGTAGTACGTCCGTCCGGAGGTCAGCGTCACTTCCCGATCCAAGATCACGTGTGTCGTGGTCGATCCGGATCCAACGCGGCCGGAAAATCCGATCTGCGGGATATCGTGGGACACCGAGATCAAGTCCCCGGCGCGGCACGTCACGGCGTCAATGCCCGCCCGGAGCGTCACAATCCGGTTCACGTTCTTCGCAACGTTGATCGCGAACTTGCCCTCGCGCAACGCCTGACTGATCCGGGTGCAGTAGAGCCGGACGGATTTCTTTCGGACTTGCTCACCGGCGGTCAGCGCGGCTTCGTCAATGACCGACGCGATCTCCTGATCGTAGTTCTTATTTTCGTCGTTGAACAAAACCTCGACGACGTTCGGGATCTCCTTCTTCGACTTCCAATTCTGAACGAACGACGACTTGATGATATTGCCCATGCCGAACAACTGAACCGGCGTGTCCGCCCGGTCGATCTTGAGCCGAATCGCGCCGCCGGAGTAGAACGCGAACGCCCGGAACGTGGCCGTCAACTGCGTGATGACGTCGATCGCGGAGGACAGGGAGTCAATCGACACGTCGAGCCGGAAACGCTTCTCGAAGCCGCCCGCGCCGTCCGTGACCTTCTCGTCGCAATACTGCGCCATTTCCAAGAGTTCATCGTCGTCCAAGACGGTCGAGTCGATGTATTCTCCGAGGCCATAGCGCGAGGACGTCAGTAGATCCCGCATACACCACACCGGGTTCGCGGAGTAAGCGGTGATATAGGACGAGCCGTTCCAAGTGCAAGCCGCGCCGTCGATTAAACGCTTGTACGCCTCGGCGATCGGATCCCAATAGTAATCCTCCCACGGAATCGCAACGCCGGAGTACCGGACGTCCGGAACCCTGACCTTCAACCCCTCGACCAAGAACGTCGCATTCGGCGTGGATCCGGACAACTGATCCGTCGCAAGCGCGCCGACCTTCGCAAGCGCGAGGTTCGGGTACGCCAAGTCCTCGGTCGTAATCTCGTCGACGGCGGTGAGATAGAGATCGCCTTCCCGTTGTGGCGTCAAGGTCGGGTCGTCGGACGTGCGCGTCACACGGATATCGTACTGACCGGCGGTGAGGCCGTCCTTCCGGTAAACCCGTTTGATCGTCGACCGGCTCTTGTCCGAGATCGTGGTCGTGCCGAGGTTCGTGTACGCGCCGCCGCCGTGGACGCGATACTCGACCTTGTAGTCGACCGCCCAAGAACTCACCCCGCCGTTTGAGTCGATCGCGAAGATCCCTTGAGGCATGGTCAGCGTCAACTCGAACGCCTCGATATCCGTCCCGACGGTCGTGTAGACGTAGGCGTTGTTTTGCGTTAGGTGAGCGTTCAGCGGATAGACCGCGTGCTGATCCTCGAAACCGCCGACGACAGTCTGATCGTTCGTTCCGTATTTGTATTCGGTCGTGATCCCGTCGAAGTTCTCCGCCGGGTTCTGATTGAGTTCGAGGTCTGATATCGACTCGATCTCGCCCTCGCAAATGCCGTAAAGGATATTCAAATATTGCTTGTCGCCGTCGGTGCGGACGAACTGATTGATGATGTTGCCGCCGACGCGGTGCTTGCCGTACAGGATCCGGATCGGGACGCCGACGTCTTGCGTCGATTGGATCCCGTCCCAACCGTAGGTCGGCGAGGACTGATCGAGCGACCCGTCGACGCCGAAGGTTCCGAAGGACGGTTGCTTTTGCCGGGACGCCGTGACCGCCTGATAAATCGAATAGGCGGTTAGCGCGATCGTTGCGATCGTGACGATTGCCTGAACCGTGGCCGACGCAAAGAAGGCGACCGCCGCCGCCGCGATCGGTGCTTTTACGTCCGCGGCGATGATGATCTCGTCGCGCTTCCGGAACTCAACGTTGCGGCGTCCGTCGACGACCTTGCCCTGAACGATGATTTTCGTATTCTTGAGCGAGAGTCCGGTGTCGTTCTTGAACCAACGAAGGTAATCCTTGAGCCGAGTCCGGCGGTCGAACGGGTAGTACCGCTCGATCCGCCCGCGCTCGTCGACAATGCTCGGAAGGTATTTGACTCTAATCATGCTTCACCCCGTACCGATACCGATAGAAGCCGCGGGTCTTTTCCTTCCACGCGCTCAACCGCCCCACCACCGTCCCGGCCTTCGACGTGTGAATGAAGTTGTGCGCGTCGAGCAACACGCCCAAGTGATAGCCAACTCCTTCGCGGTTGTCGAAACAAATAACGTCGAGGAACTTCGGATCCTTGACTTCCTTCCAATCCCGCCAACAGTTTTCGAGAAGAAGGTTCTTGTTCTTGAACGCCCACTTGGAGTCGTAGGTTTCGGCGGTGTCGTAAAGCCGGACGCCGAGGTCGGCGTAGATCGCCACGACGAGGCCGTAGCAATCCAATCCTTCCTCGATCGTGCGCCCGTGGTTCTTGAAAGGCGTGCCGAGATACTTCCGGACGATCATTTCCTTCGTCATGTAAATAACCGCCGTTGAGGGATCGAAGGGAAGCCGCCGAACCGTACGACGTTGTTCTTGTTGTCCCGACAGTCCTGTTTCGTCTTATTGCATACCGACTCGGATCCGGCGTACCCGCACTCCGAGGACTTGAACTTCCACCGGCAATAATTCCGGTTGTACGCGCCGAGCGGGAGTTGGATATCCAAGACGTCGAACTTCGTGGTGAGAACGACGTTCACGTCCTTTTCGTCGGACGTGTAGTTGTCGATGAAGAAGGTATGAACGATCGCGTCGTCCGCGTCCGCGAGAGCGTCAAGAAAAACCGCCGTGATCGTGACCTTCTTGCCGCGCCAATCGTTCGCTTCGAGATATGCCTGAATTGCGCGGGACACGTTCGAGATCCGGAGGTTGACTTGATCAATCTCGCCTTGCGTGTTGTCGGAGATCGCTTCGTGCGTGATCGGGAACTTGGTGTAGACCTGACCGTCGAAGGTGACGTCGGCGTCGTGGGAGGTTAAAAAAAGATCGTCCGAGTCGTTGTATTCGAACACCCGGTACAAAAAGACGGGGCGGTTTTCTTGCTTATTTTTTTCTGTGATGAACCCCGCGCCCGTTTCGAGAGGCATTAAAGCACCTCAACGAGCGTCAGGTCGAAGTCATAAAATCCGTAAGCGTGGTTCCGGTATTCGAAAACGTCGTCTTTGAACCGGACGTTATAGGTCACGGCGTCGACGGGGTTCAGCCAAGTGAAGAACGAATACGCGCCTTTGTTGGTGTCGAAAAGAGTTTGCACCGTAGCGACTTCGGAAGCCGGACGGTTGCGGAATTGAAGCGTCCACTCCCGGATATTGTTAGTCCGGCGCGGGCGGCGTTGCTCGATCCCGTTCTCGTACTCGGACACGATCGTCGCGTAGTTGGAACGCTTGATGACGGAGAAGTCGGGTTCAAGACTAAAATCAGCCATATTGTTTCATCACTCCACGCAAGGGCGAGTTTTGTTTCATAGCGTCCGCGATGATCTTTTGGATCGTCTTGGAGTTCCGCATAATATCGGTTGTGTCCCACGCCTGAATAATGACGACCGGGGCTTGCCCGCCGCCACCGCCTACCGACTCGCCGCGGTTCAGTTTGTTCAGGTTGCCCCGACCCAAAGCCGAAACACCTTGACGGGAGAGGACGCCTTCGCCCTCTTGAGCGACGATCGGGATCTCGTCCTGTGCCAACGTGCCGGAGTGGGCGCGCTTCACGACGCCGCCGGAGTGAAAAGAGAACGGGTTGAAGCCGATCGAGGATTGCAACGCCTTGCCGATCGTGTAGAACAAAACCAACTTCGCCAACGCTTGCGTCAGGATATTCAGGACGGAGTTCCCGAACTCGACGAAGAACTGCTTCGCGGAATTGACCTGACCTTTGAGGACGTTGTTGAAGAAGTTCCCAAGACTCGACTCCATCGAAGCGGCGAGTTTCCGGACAATGCCTTCGGAGTAGGACGCCCAATTCAAAACTTCTTGCTTCGCGCGCGACCCGCCGCGTTTCGAGTTTTCGACGATCTTGTCCCAAAATGAAGTGAAGGCGGTCGTCACCTTGTTCGTGTTGGTGACAACTTGGTCAACAGTTTTCGCCCACGTCTGACCGTTGCCCTTGATCGCGTCGTCCATATCCTTTTTGAGAAGTTCGACTTGCGCGGCCATCTTCTCGCGCGCGCCCTCGAAGTGATCCGAGATCCCGGAGAGCGACGTGCGCCACTTGTCGGCGGTTTCCTTTGAAATAACTTTGGTGTGTTCGAGGATTGGAACGATCGCCAACGCCGCGCTGATAAACGGCCTCAACGCTTTTTCGGTGATCCAAATTAAGGCGCGCCCATATTCAAGATAGGCGATCGCCACGGCGTCCCCGGCGACCTGTAAGGCGGTCACGATCGGGAGAACAAAGACCTTGACCTTCTCCCAATGAGTGATCATCAGGGCAATCGCGCCCACGACGAGAGCGATCGCGAGGTTCGTTTTGGTTAGCATACCGACGAGGCCGATGATCTTGCCGACGATCGACATCACGACGCCGGACAACTTGAGGAACGCGCCCGCGGCCAAGAGCGTCGCGCCCGCGACAAAGGTGAATTGAACGATCGCGTCCCGCATGACGGGATCGAGTTCGTTCCAAGCGTCCACGATCCCGGCGAATAGGTCGACGATCTTTTGAAGGGCGGGTTGCGCGGACTCCGCGACGGAGAGTTGGAGGTTCCGCATTACGTTGTCGAGTTCTCGGAAGGTGCGAGTCACCGCGGGGGAAGCCCCCTCGATGTTCTTCATCGCGATCAGGAACGCGCCGGTCGTCGCGCCGCCGATGATAGCCAACTTGGATCCGAACTGCTGGATCTGCTTCCCGGCGTGTTCCATGTTTTGAGCGAGGGAGATTGTTTGGTTTTGGATCCGAGCCGCCGCGCTTGAGAAGTTATCGAATAGCCGTAAGTGAATGTTGATATCGCGGTCATTGATTGCCATTTTTTTCACTCACTTTGGCCGAAGCCGCTTCGATAATTTCCATAGCCGCACCGAACTTCATCGGTTGATCAAGCCAACCGCCCTCGTTCGGAAGGAAGCCGTTCCGGTACTGACCGAACGCCGCCATCATCAACATTTCCGCGCCGCCCGAATACCACCGCGGGCAACGATTGATCAGGACGTCATCAATCCCGATACCGGGGATCCGGTGAGCCGGGATCTCGCTCAAGCAACCACGAGGAACCTTGTAAGCCGTTGGGCAACTGTGGCAGTTAATCCCGTTCAAGTCCGAGAAAACCGCCAAGATCAGTTTTTTCTTTCGATCTCCGACGTGAAGTTGATTTCCATGACCTTCGCGACAACTTCCATCAGGACGTCAAAAGGGATCGACTCAATAACCTCCTCGTCAATCTTTTCGATCACGGATCCCTCGGAGGTCAGGTTGTCGATCTTCTTGACGCCCTTCGTGAAGATCTCGATCGACTTGGCTTGAATGACCATAGGGTCAACCTTGCCTTCTTTGTTGACCGTATCTCCGAAGATCGAGATCTTGTCCCGTTGCGTCAGGTTCCCAATCCAAAACACCGTCTTTGGAGTACCCGCGTCCCCGACAACGCTGAACGGCTTCCGTTCGTTCCGATCAATTCCTGTGATCATCGTCCTCTCTCCTTTTTAGTTATCCACAACCCCGTGTCCCGGTCTTTGTCCTGATCCTTATCTTAATCTTGATCCTTGTCTTGGTCTTTGTCCTTGTCTTTGTATTGTCCTTCGGTGTATGGCAACCCTAACGAAAGGGTATGGCATACCCTATTTACTTTAAGTGAAAATGAACGAGAGTTCGTCGTTTCCGGCGTTCGCCGCGGCTCGGAACGGCAACTCGCGCGTCAGGATCCCGGACTTGTCCCCAAGTGAAACCGAGTCGATATTCAACTTCGGCATGGAGATCGTCACTATATTCCCGGCGGTTGCTCCGATAACCATCGACGCGGCGCGTGCCGTGGCGTTGACCCAATCCGTCCAGAAGTCATACGTCGCCAAGAGAACGGCTTCGGGAGTGATCTTCCCGGTCGGCTTGCGCCCGGTGAGAGCGAACTTCGAGATACCCGTCGCGGCGTTCACGTCGTCGGCGGCGACGATGTTGTTCTGAACGTCGACCGACACTTCTTGAACGACGAGCGACGTGACGCCGTTGAGCGTCAACTGTGCGCTTTCCACGACCGCGGGCTTCGTGGATCCGTACGTCGGCGCGGAAGGCGCGGCGGCGTCGGTCGGCAGTTCATAAAGGCCGTTGAAGGTGAACGACAGTTTCGCGATCTGACCGGCGGCGGCGTTCAGTTGGAACGTGCCGCGTGCGCCCTTGATCTTGTGAAGGACGCAAGACCCGGAGTCTTGGAGATCGTAAAGATACATCGTCACGGACTTGACCGCGCCGGACGCCGGAGCGTACGACACCGCCGAACCCGCTGACACCGTTTCCGCAAAGCCGCACGCTTCGAGAAGATCGCCGATCTTGGCCGCGGTTCCAACCGAGCCGGATCCCTTGATCTCCACGTCGAAGGACAACTTGACGGAACGCTTGCCGATCCCCGCCGGTTCAACCGGGGAGAGATAGCCGCGCACCGGGTTTCTTTCGAGGACGTCGCCCTCGTACGATAGCGAAATCTTCTCCGCGTCGATCGCGTTCGATCCGACGGTCGGCGTAGGATCCAATCCGTACGTCGCTTCCTCTTTCGCCAAAAGGATCCTTTTGCCTGTTAAGAACATCGCTTTTTCTCCTTGTTAAGTACGCACCGATCGCGTTTGTTGAAATAGAATTGACAACCGTAAGTTGACCGACCTGACCGGGTATTCCACAATCCCGTCAACGGAGTCTTGCACTTCGACGTGGATCGCCGCGCCGCCGAGAGTCCGGGACGAGTCGATAGCCAACTTCACGTCGTTCTCGATATCCAAAGTTCCTTTTACGTCCGCGCCGTCGCCGACTAACTGATATTGCTTCTGCTCGGTCTTGATCAAAATAATCAACTGAACGACCATCTTGATCCGCGCCACGGGATAGGCGTATTCTTCTTCGATCATTTCCTCCCGCTCGATACAGATTGCGGGGAAGAAGGTGATCCCGTCCCGCGCGCCTAAAAAAATCTGCTCGTCCTTGACGTAGGACAAGTTCGCACTCCCTTGAAGTTGCTCTTGAAGTGCGACTAAAACATCAGCGGGTTTACTCATTTGCTAACAATTTATGCCTTATTTAACGTCGCGTCAATTTCCTTGAGCATGATCCCGACCGCCTGTTTGTCGATCCGGGCGGCGGTCTTGGTCATGTATCGGCGTTCAGGGATCGTCACGGAGCGCACCGGAAACCGCCCCAACACCTTCGACGAGAACGAAATCCGCTTCGAGGACAACCCTTGCTCGATCGCAAAACCGCTTCCGGCGCGCACCGGGATCCACAAGAACCCGGACTTGTTCTCCGGTCGAGGCCGGATCACGCCGCCGGTTTCGTGAATGTTCGCGTAGACGACGCGCTTGCCCGACCGAACGCCGGATCCGACAATCCCGTAAAAGTCCCCGCGGAGCCGCTTGACCAAAGATCCGATCGAGTTCCTTAAACGACCTGACCGGACGTGAAGGATCTGACCCCTCAACGTCCGGTTCTTCAACTCTCCCTCGACCGCCGCCACGACCTTGATGAAGCCGCGCTCCGCCGCGCTATCCTGTTGCTTCGGCGACAACTTCTTCATGGCGTTTTTAACCCACGCCATTTGACCGTCGTCGAACGAAAATACGACTTGCCCGTTCGCGTACGTGGACACTATCCCATCTTCTTGTAAAGGTCGAGGATCCGCAACGCCTCCGAGCGCAACTTCGCCGGACGGTAAACGATCTCCTGACCTTCGACCATGTTGATCGAGCCGTTCGCCTCAAGGTAGTTCGCGAAGGTGATGTTCGCGACAGCGACCTTGATATCGTCCGGCACGTCGGCGTACCCGGCGTTATAAACGACTTTGACGTTCTGACGCCCGAAACTGAAAAGCGCATTTTCGAGGATCAGCCGACCGGACGACTCGAACATATAGGACGCCGCCGGGATCAGCGAAGCCGCCGCGTAGTCGCGCCCGACGTCATCGTAGACCGAAGTGATCGAGTTCACCGGGAAGTTCCGGAGAAGCACCGTATCGGTTCCGTCGCCGTCTTGGTATTCCGTGACGTCTGCGGCTTCGATGATCGTGTCGCAATAATTCTCGGCGTACTTCTGCGCCGCGTGGATCAACGGCAAGAGAACCCCGTCGTCGTCGTTGATCGTGACATTGAACTGATTGCGAACCTCGGAGCAATTAGTTATCATTCTGCGCCTCCAAAGTAATGATCCGGCTTTTCAGGTCGTCGATCTTCGACCATTGTGAAGCGATTTGACCGTCGCGTTTTTCCAACTCTTTGTTGAACGCCTTCATCGACTCGCCAATTCCTTCAACGATCGTCGTCAGTTTCGAAGCCCACCAAGCCGTCGCGATAGAGTGAAGGATCAGTCCGAGAAACAAAGTCGCGACGGCAACGCAAGCAACGACGATCTGAAAAGTCATGGTAGTCATTCTCCGGTGTTGTTTAAGATCCGCAATTCCCCGACGGACAATCCGCCGAGAGCGCAACCGTTGACTTCATCTTCAAGAGTTCTTCAACGGCGGCGGGGATTTGTTGCATACGAGTATTTATCTTGGTCAGTTCTTCCGAGATCTGTTGACCCCGCTGACCGAGGAAATCGTACTCGGCTTTGAGTTCTTCGGTGCGAAAGTCGATCAGTTGGTCTTGAGTGGGTTTATCGGTGAGCGAGGCGAAGCGTTCGAACTTCTCGTAGGCCATTTCGCCTTTAAAGCGGTAGATCTCAACGCCGTCCTTGTAAAGGATAAAGTACGGCCAAGACGTGACGCCGGTCGATTGGATCCACTCGGACGGCTTGTTGTCGACCACTTCGTCGAGAATGTTGATCCGGAAGAACTTCTTGTGATCATTCTCCTTTTCGAACTTGGCGATGACGCCTTCCATCTTTTTACAATGCGGACAGTTCGGCGAATAGAACTCCACGACCGACAATCCCTTCGCGACGGATTGCTTGAACGCTTCGTGCTTGATCTCGGTATAAGCCGAGGCCGAAGTCGTAAGCGAAAGAACGAACGCAAGAACGATGATGACCTTTTTCATTTTCTCCCTCTCTCCTTGTTTATAACGCCTCAACCTTCACATGAAGGTTGTATTGCATGGCTGTCCCGCCAACGCTTGTGTAGCCGAAACTATATTGAAGGTTCGTCGACGCCTTGCAGTAGGCGACGAGCGTTCCGCTTATGCTCGTCCCGGTCGTGTTAGCCGCACTCGTCACCGTGTTCCCGGCAATCGAAGTCTTTACAACCGAGTCGTTTCCATCAGTATATATTATCTGGAACCCGTTCGTCCCACCGAGAATTGACGAAGTAGTGGCCGCTGTGGTAATCGTCGCGACCCATGAGATCCGGTAAAGGCCAAGCCCCGTCGACGGGACGGCGTACATCGTCGTCGCGGACTTCGCCGCACTCTGCGCGGTGAGATCAACCGCCGCCAACTCCGACGGCACTCCGTTGTCGACCGTTTGTATCCCGCCGTAGTAGTCGAACAATCCGGCCTTGTCGATTGAAGCCCAATACGGGGTCGAGCCGCCCGCCTTCTCGATACGGAGAAGATCCACGTTCGGAGAGGTCGTCGCTTCTTGGATCCGGAGCGGCACGCTCGATCCGGACGAGTGTTTGAAGATCTGCGTTGCCGTCCAAGTGTTTTGCACGCCGAGCATGGCGACGGTCTGTCGCGTCGGCGTTGCGTCGTTCCAATAGAGCGTCCCGGAATTATTCTCAAGATACCCCGATGTCGCGGATCCGAGAGAAGCCGAGGGGATTTGTATTTTTCCGGTGAACGATTGGAGAGCCGACCACGTGTTCGCGTGACCCAAGTTGATCGAGGCCACCGCCGCGCCGGTCGTCGGAGAGATCGTCAGCGTCCCGTCGGAGTTCGTGATCGAACTGACGCCCAACTTCCGATCGCTCATTTCGTGCCATCTGCGGTTGACGATATAAGTGCCGGAGCAAGTCGTGAAATAAACGTTCGTGTCGCAAGTGGATCCGTTCCAAGAACAATGCGCGTCGGCTTCGCACTCTCCTTGATTGCCTCCGTGGTTCGCGCAATCGTAGTAATTTTGGGTGCAACCCGTCGTGGATCCGCAAGGCGACTCCGAGAGCGAAGAACAGTCGGCGGTCGTGGCGTAATACATCAACTTCGTGGCGTCTTTGTAGTTCGCCAAGTTCATCGACGTCACGCCGCTTTCAAAGTCCTGACTTGTGTTCGCGTAGAGAACGACGTCGTTGCCGTTCGAGGTATCGTTTTTGATCCAAAGAACCCGACCGTCCGGAGGACTCGGCGGGAGCGTCAGGTTGAGAACGCTCGACCATGAGCAACCCGTTTCGTTCCCGCAATCGGTTGAATTGCCGATCCCGGTGCAAGAGGCCGTCCCGGAGCAGTTCGCGCCGTACGTCCCGGAACAATTCCCGGTGTAGTAGGTTCCGTGACACGAATAGGAAGTGTAATTTCCGGAGCAGTTGTCGAACGGAGTACCGGAGCAAGTCGAGTTATCGCCCGCGCAAGACGTGAAGTAATTGCCCGTACACGCGCCGGATCCGCTGTCGTAGGAACACTCCGGCTTCGTCGCGCACGCTGTCCCGTCGCCGCCGCCGTCTGAAAATGCTGTGCAATCCCCGTCCACGACCGCCGAGCAAGGCGAGTTCCCGTTGCACGTTGCGGTGTCCGTGTACGAACTGCAAGTGCTTGCACTCGAAACGGAGCAACCGGCGTGACCACCGCAACCGCTTTCGTTGCCGTTCAGCGTCGAACAATCGAAGGTGTTGGAGGTACAACCGTCGCCGGAGTGTGCGCCGCAAGTCGCCTCGTCAAGTCCGACGCAAGTCGGAGAGTCGTTTTGCCATGAGCAAGAGCCGCCGTACGAGTCGTCATTCGCTTCGCAAGTTGTTTGATCGCCGCCGGAGCAGTTGGACGTATCGGCGGAACAACCGCTCGTTCCGCCGCAACTTCCCATGTTGTATTCGCCGTTAAAGTTTGAGCAACTATTCCCCGCGAACCAAGAACACCCCCCGCCGTGACTTGCGCGAAGTCCGCAATCCGTCGAGTTGTTGTAAGACGAGCAAGCGGTCGAAGCCGTTCCCGTACAGGCCGCCGCGTTCGTGGCGTCGCCGAGAACTTCCGTATAATTTCCGTTCAAAGTTCCGGAGGTTGTGATCCGGGTTGCTTGAAATCCTGTCGTGCCGTAGTTTTGGAAGGTTGAAGTTGCGGCGGAAGTGGATCCGGCGGTGACGCTCGTCCCGAACGCGCCGTACCCGGAGGCGAGAACGTAGCCCTGTTGGTAGGATCCGGACGGCGTGTTGTAGGCGTACGAGGAAGGGGAGTTGGGGTTCGTGTAAAAGTAAAACGCCGACGTCGTGACGGCGAACATATTGCCCGAACTGTCAGCCATGAACCCGGACTTATAGGCCGTCGTTGCTCCGAACTTAAAACCGATATTTGTATAAGAACCCGTCGGGTTCACGAAGTCTTGGTGATCTGTCGCTCCGAACGCGAAGGTATTGTTCGTCTTGCCGATTATCTGACGATCGCCAAAACTCGAAGTTCCTCCAACAAAAAGACTTCCGCCTGTGTGCTTCTTGAGCGAGATCGTGTCGATCGTGAACCGCGCGGTATTGGAGGGCGCGAACGAGAGCGTGGGACTCGACACGTTGCCGCATTGGATCCGCTCGGTGTACGTGCCGTTCGCGCTCCGAGTTGTTCCCGCTGTCCCGGAAACTGTGGGCGTGACCGTTCCAACGGTCAGCGCGGAGATCGTATACGTGAGTTCAACCAAGTTGCCGTCATAGACCGCGACCGATTGACTTAATGATCCGGTTCCATTGGACGAGTGAACGACTGTATTCGAACTGTAAGCGTAGCCGCTCGGAACCGTCCAAGACGACGCGCTTCCCGTGAACGTGCCGTTCGTCAGGAGTTCGGAACTAAGGGTCGAACCAATTTGAAGCGAGTTGGCGGTGTCGTCCCAATAGTTGTTTTGGTTGTCCTGTGTGAGAAGCCCGGAGGTTCCGGCGAATAGGTTCGACCCGACGGTCATCGTGCCGAACACCGGCGCGGACGTGTTGAAGGTCTGTTGACCCGTCCACGTGTTCGCGTTCGAAAGGGTGAGGCCGACGGTCGGGTTGCCGGACACCCCGTTCCCGTTCGTGACCGTGAGCGTCGTGTCGGCGGCGGTCAGCGTGCGCCCGGTGAAGGTGTCCGCGGCGGTCTGCGTCAAAAGGCCGTTCGTGTTGTAGGCGGCGAGGGCGGTGATCGTGGCGTCCGTCGCCTGATACGATCCCCACGTCAGCACACCGGATCCGTTGTTGGTCAGCGCACCGGCGGCGTCCGCGGCGGGAAGGGTGAGGGTGACGTTGCCGGATTGCGCTTGCGCGCGGATCGCGGTGTAGTTCGACCCGGATCCGGACGGCTCATAGAACCGGAGTTGGGACGCGGAGTTCGTCCCGTTGTCGCCGAGGGCGAGGTTGCCCCAAGCGATGACCTTCTCGGAGTTCAGCGTCGCGTATGCGCCGAGATAGATCGTCGACGAGTCGATCGCGAACAGGCCATCGGACGAACTCGCGCCGCCGGTGATATCCGAAACCGGGGCGAGAAGGAACACCTTCGAGGACGGGTAAACGATATAGGACACGGAGTTCCCCGCGCCGCCGCCCCAAGACGCCCCGCCGGAGGCCGTGTTGTAGACGTAGAACTTCGTCCCCGCCCCGTTGTGCGAGGCGGTCAGGGAGTCGCCGGTTATGCCACCGGCGTCGGAGATCGACGCGCCGGAGGATTGGAGGGTTGCCCCGCCCGTCCCGTCCGCGCGGAGGATCGCGTTGTCCGTGGATCCGGTCGACCCGCCGATCTTGGCGTCCCACCCGGAGGCCGCGGCGGTTGTCGGGATCGCGTACCCGGAGGTCGTCGAGAACACCCCGGTCGTGTTGTTGTAATCGAGGCCGGTGACGGTTTCCGAGATTGCCGCGCGCGCGTCGGCGTTCGTGTACCCCGGCGGGAATGATAAATCGTCAACCTTTTGGGAAACCTTTTGGAGATCGTCGTCGGTCGTGGCGAGGTTGCCGTTGAAGCCGGAGGAAGTGACCTTGATCTGTGACGCCTTCGGATCATAGGCCAAAGCGAAGTCTTGGACGCCGACAAGTGCGGATAGAAGCCCCGCAACAATGGTTAAACGCATTTTAGAGGGTTTAATTTTAGATCTGAACATACCGCGCCTCGATCTTGTCGGTTGCGTCAACTGCGACCAAAAGAGTAAACCCCGTCCGGGCGACCGCTTCGGAGTATTCGACGTCCTTCTCCATCAAGATCCCGTTCTTGAAAAGCGACAGGGTGTTCGCCTTGAAGTTCGTTGCGAACACCACCGCCGCCGCGCCGGATAACTGATTGGCGGTGAGGGTCGTATACCCCGCCCCCGCCGTCCCGCAATACTTCGTGATTGCGTAAGTCTGTACCGCCTCGGCGTCCGGGTTCGAAACCGTCGCGTTCACGTCCCGCGTGCCGATCGCCACGTTCGCCGCGGCGGGCGCGGCTTGCATGATAGTCACGTCCGGCGCGCTTTCGATCCCCAATTCGACGGTCGTCGGAGCCGAAGCCCTGACCGTGACCGGAGTCCCCGTCGTTATGGTGACGGAAACGTCGGGCATTAAGACGTCGCCCGCGTCACGTCGCGGGTGAAGGTGATCACTCCGGACATGGCCGTTTTGATGTTTCCGCTTCCGTCGATATACTGAACGTCGTAGTAGTAGGATCCGACCATCGAAGCCGTGTCGGTTTTGGAGAGTGTCACCGTAGCAGTTCCGCCCGCGCCCGAAGTGACCGTCGCGGTTTTTTGAACGACGCCCGTCGCCGCGTCAAGCAAGGATTTGCGAAGTTTGAACGTCGCCTTGATCGTCCCCCAACCGGAGATATTGACCGCCGCGCCGTTCGCGTCCGTGAACGCGAGGTTCAGATTGAAATCGTCGCCTGTGACCCCTTCGAAGTTTTGCATTTAACCGCCCCCTGTTGGATCTCGTCCATTATTTGACGCAATCGCCGTCCCGCGATCTCCCAAGTGAACCTCTCTCGGATCCGCCGCGACGCCGCGCGCCCCTTGTCCAACGAGGCCGGGTACTTCATCATCAACTCGGTCATCTTGTTCAAAACGTCTTGAGCGCGCGGCACGTGCGCCCTTGCCTTCTCTAAATGATAGTTTGATTTGAGATTTTGTTCAATGATATCCGTCTTTAAGCAATAACCGACGGACTCGTCGAAAAAATCTTTACACCCTGTTTCGGCCACCGACACCGAGGGACAACCCGTCGCCATCGCCTCGCATAAAGTCAAGCCCCACCCTTCCCCCAAGTGCGGAAGAACGAAGCCGTGAGCGGAGTGATAGAGCGAAACGAGATCCGCCGTCGGAAGTTTTCGCGTGTCGAAGATCACGTTCTTGTGCTTGCCCATGATCAGGACGCGCTCGTTGTGGTACGGCGTCGGGATCCGGTTCACCATATTCCCAAGCGCGCGCAACTTCCGCCCGTCGGTGAAGATCTCCTTCCGGTTCTCCCAAGTTTTTTTGAGCGTGGTTTTCCAATCGAGTTTCGGCATTGTGGTTTTGATGTAGATCTCGACCGTTGGAACCTTTTCGAACACCTTGACCATTTCCATCATAAACCTATAACCCTTGCGCTCGTTCGGCGCGCCGACCCAAAGGAACCGGAACTTCTCGCCCGCGTTCATGTTCGGGAACTTCCGCTCCTTGAAGGTGTAGACGTCCGGATCCACGCCCTCGAAGCACACCCATATTTTTTCGCGCGGGTAGTATTTCGAGAAAAGATCCTTGCAAAACCGGCAAGGCACGATGATCGCGTCCGCGTTGGCGAACGCTTCGATGTACGGAGGCGGAACGTCCAAGAGTTCCCACATTGTAAACAGGACGTTGAACTTCCCAGGAACCGGGCGGTACGTGTCCCCCGGCGCGATAGACAAAGCGATCTTGGCGTCCGGAGTGAAGTCGAAGTACGGCTCCGAGTGCTTCTTCATATTTTTGTTGTGGGTGTTGTAGCCGAGCGCGTTCGCGACGAGATCGTGTTCGGGCGTCGCCCAATAGAGCGGCATTTTCGAGGACGTCATTTTGTAATGACCCCCTTCTTCTTCTCGATCATCACGACTTTTTTGCCGTGGGACTGACAATACTTCACCTTCCCCGGCTTATCCCGCTCGGTGTCGCCGCACTCCGGACACACGTACTCAGATTTTTTATCCGTCATGGTTCTCTCTCCCTATTATTAAGCACCGATGAAGCGCAATCGACTTCATGTTTTCGTGATCCCCTTGAAGCGAAAGCGAGTGACCCGCCATCGCCGACGGAAAGTCCCGAACGTCCGCCACCATTGTCACGCGCTCCACCCGAAGAAGCGACGTGAAGATCCGATCCGTTTCCCGATAGAACACCTGATCCCGCCCGTACTTGTGGACGTACCCGGTGAGGCACGATACCCAAGAACGCTCGAAAAATCCACCCCACCCCATCATTGAGTCGCGCCCGCGGTAGAACGCCATTCGTTCGCGCTTCATGCCGTTGACTAACTTCGTCCGGTTGTGGGACTCGTAGACGTTGAAAAGTTCTTCCACGTTTTCGATTATGCAATCGTCGTCTTGCGTGTAGATCGTTTCGTTCTCGGCTTCCGCCGCGGCAAGGTATCGACCGAAGTTGATGAAGTTCTCGCCGCGCGTGTTGTCCCAAATTATGACCTCGCCGATGAACGGAAACGTCCGAAGGTGCGCCTCGATCTCGCGCAACTCGTCGTGACGCTTCCACCGAAGAAGGACGGCGGTGACTTTATTCTTCAAGGTTGAACCTCAAATACGAAACCACGTTGTCGTGGTAGGCGACGCGAAACCCGACCGACTTGAACAACGCCATCGACGCGGCGTTGCCGTCGACGATCTTCGCCATCAACTTCACCTTGTCCCCGGCGATCTTCTTCGCCTCGGTAATCGCGAAGGCAAGAGCGAACGTCCCGATCCCGATCCCGATCCGCCGGAAGGAAGGCCGGATCCGGACGCTCAACTCGATTGAGTCCTTCGCGAGAACGTCAAGCCGGACGTCGCCGACCACATACCCGCCGCCGTGACAGATACAGAAAAGCCGCACGTCCGGGTTGTTGAGCGCACGTTCAAGCCAACGAAGGTGATCCTCGCGCCGGATCTCGTCTTTTGTCACAATCGAGAACTGCCGGACGTCGTAGTCGTTCTTGATATCCAAGAGTGCGTCGGCGTCCTTCATGCGCGCCGGACGGATCATCTTCGCGAAAAGCGTCATCGCTTGTAGACCTCGTATTTCGAAAGGTCGGGATATCCCTGTGCGGCGGCGTCGAGATCCGCGGGATCCTCCTTGCGGTTGTTGATGATCGAAAACGCCATGAGGCCGCGCGCCGCCTGATCCGGAGTCATATACATATTCCAACCGAGCATTGAGAGGTCGTCCTGATCCAAGTCGCACTCCTTCCGCCCGTCGAACCGCGCGCGCTTCAACCACTCATAACCCTTCGGATCGTTCAAGAGGATCATTCCGCCGCGGCCGATCGCGAGGTGTTTCTTGACGTGGAACGAAAGACAATGAAGCCCGCCCGCGTACATTCCTCGCCGGAACCGAAGCGCGCCGTCGTGGATCAGGAGCGGGTTCAGTTGGTAGATCCCCTCCCACGGGTCTTGAATAAAACGAACCTTCCAACCGGCGTGAATGACGGAGCAAGGGACGGAGGGGTAAGTCCGCGAAGGCACGTCGACGACGAGGTTGTTCCAACGGCTGTCGTCCGCCTCCTTCATCTTTTGTTTTGCGTACATAAGGGACAGGAAGATCGCCGCGGATCCACTCTCCACCGCGACGCCGTACCGCGCGCCCGCGTACGCCGCTACGCGCGACTCGAAGTTCCGAACTACTTGGTAGGGCATAAGAAGATCTCCTTGAACTCGTCCTTCGTGTATTGAGCGACCTCGTTCGAGAATTGTTCGCCGTCCATCGTTTCGTGCTTGTTCTCGCCGGGTTGAAGGCCGATCGTTTTCCAAGCGATAGTCCGCCCGTCCTTGCCGTGAACCTCGTCGAACGCTTCCGCCACCGTCCCCATGCTGACGGCCTTGATCTTAGGGATCAGAAGTCCTTCGGCTCCGCGGCTCACGGCGGCGAGGACTAGATCGACCGCACCTTCCACCGGGAAGAAGAAGCGCGTTGCGTCCGGATCAGTCAGGACGATCTCCCGGCCTTCTTCGACCGCCTTCTCCCACTTGAAGATAAACGACCCGGTACTACGGAAAACGTTGCCATACCGCACCGTGAGGTACTTCGTGAGCGGGTTCATTTTCGAGAACTCAACGACGGCCTTCTCCCCGATGAACTTCGTCGCGCCGTAAACGCCGTTCACTTGCGCGGCCTTGTCGTTGAAATGTAGACGAAGAACTTCGGCTTCACGTGGATTGACTCGACCAAGAGGTTGTTCGTGCCGATGACGTTGGACTGTACGCACTCCCAAGCGTTCGTTTCGGCCATCGTGACGTGCTTGAAGGCGGCAAGGTGAAGGATCCCGTCGACCCCCTGACACGCCTTGCGAACCACCACCGGGTCGGCCACGTCGCCCGGAAGGATCTCGATCTCCGGGTGTTCGTTCTTCAACTCGATCAATTTGCCTTCGTTCCTCGCCATGACGACGAGGTTCTTGTAGCCGTAGGCGATCAGCGTGGCGACGATCTCGCGCCCCAAGAACCCGGATCCGCCCGTGATCAAGTACCGCCCGTTTCTCTCTAGCATAAGTCCCCCTGTTGTAAGTGTCCCATTCCCAAAAGGAAGTCGACGTTCTCCCGGTTGTTCCCACGCACGCGCACGCCCGTCCACTTGGTCGACAGGCAAGACTCGTCCGGATAGCGCAACGCCGGTGTCGGCGATCCGATGACCTTCCACCCGGTCGAGTTGAGATACACGCTCCCGGTCATTTCGAATTGCCACGGATCTTCGACTTGAGCGAGGACGTCCAAGAGCGCGTCGCGCCGCCAAAGGCAATATTGCGTCGTGACCGAGTAAGCGGCCTCCGGCGTCAGTTCAATCAGGCCGTCCGGACGGATCCGCTTCTCCCGGTCGGTGTAAAAGTCGGACTGACAAAGGCGGGCGCATACGACCTCGGCGTCGTCCACGACCGCCCGGAACAACGTGTCAAAGACCTTCCGATCCATCGGCGCGTCGAGAAGGTAGTCGTCCAAGCCGAACACGACGAACTCGTCCCGGATCACCTTCAAGTGCCGCCGGAGGTACTTCGACCACGCGCCGACGCCGCCCTTTTGAGTGTCGTCGAGGGACACGTAGTCGCAACCGTGAAGGAAGGCCGGACACTCCCCGAAGTTCAGGTATTGGACTTGGAAGCCCGAAGGGAGAAACTTGTCAGCGAGGCACGCCGACGCCGCGAGGATCCGCTTCGATCCTTCGTGTCCGGTGAGGATAACCTTCAAAGAGGCCACCGCTTTTGATCTTTGAAGTGTGCAAGCATGACCTCTTTGCCGTTCTGCCGGAGATAGCCGTTCTCGTCCAAGACAAGGCCGCGGTTGTCCCGCGTCGCCTGATTGCAAGAGAGGGTGACGTTCAACTTCTTCTTGGCGGCGACCGAGAACCCGAACTCGACCCAACCGTTCGGCTTCGGATCTTTCATAAAAGCCGCCCACCCCTCGCACTCCCGGAAGAACGAATTGACGTGCGGTGCGTTGCGGTAGATCGTCCAATGCCCGCCGATGTAGTCCTTCTCGTCGGAGTAGATATCGAGGAAGTCCTTTTCTTCGAGCATTTCTTCGGTCAGGAAGCGGTCAACCCGCCCGAACACGACGTCAAAATCGGTGTGACCCCAAAAGTCGTACGCCTCTAACTCCGGCGCGAACAACTCTCCGAAGGCGCAACGGTAGTCCCACAACTTACCCGTTCCCGGCACGATGACCGAGGGGAAGTCGAGAACCCGCTGACACCGGGCATTGAAGTCGTCGAGGTCTTGAGTGACGAGGACGTCGTAGCCGAACCGCTCAAGCGTCCGGACACTCTCGCGCCATTGAGGATAAAAGGCCGGGAGATCTCCGAAGAAGGGACATATCAGGAGTTTTTTAGTCAAGGTATTCGCTCCCGTTCCAAGCGTGGTCGAAGTAGATCTTGTTCATTTGCAACTGCGACGTGTAGCACGCCAACGCCTTGCGCTTCCGTAGAAGTTCGGACTCCGTGGGAACGATCTCATGCAACCCCTCGACCTTCGGACATTGTTTCGTGTAAGTCGAATATCCGACCACTTTCGCCCCCCACACACGGCGCGCGGCCTGACCGACGGCGTTGTGATCGGCGTTGCCGTGGCCGTACCACGTGGGCGCGTAGACGGTTTCGACGACGTATTTGAGCCGAATGAAGGCGTCCTCCGCCCGGTCAATGGTCAACTCGTCGTCCGGGATATCGAGGAAGGTCACATCCGCTTGAAGGATCGTCGCCGCGGCCACGGACTCCGCCCGCCGGACGCCGATAGGTAAACCCCGCTTTGCGTGGCGCGCCGCGTCCGTCACGACCACAATCAACGGCCTCTCGCGCATGATCGTAAACGAACCGTACAATGCCTCGTCGTCGTTGTGGGGCGCGAGGAATAACTTCAAGACAACTTCACCGCGAGAATAAGATTTGAAACGATCTTCCAAAACTCCGGGTTGCGGCTCCGGAGGAACGCCAACCGTTCCTCGTCCGTCCCCTTGAACCACGGCTCCGTGACGTGCTGAACCTTATCGTTCGTGATGATCTTGAGGCCGAGAACCTTCGCCTCTGTGATCATGCGGCACGACACGTCGAAGCCGTTTGGAAGGTAGACGATCCCCTCGCAACCGGCCATCGCGACAAGGCAATCCCGGTAAGGGATATTCCCGACGGCCTTCATCTTGAGGCCGTTTTCCCGACAATAGGCGGCGGCGTTGGAATACCCCTTGATCCAAGAGCCGGAGTAAAGGACGAACCACTCGTTCGACCGGAAGGCCGTTCCCGCGCGGAAGCCGTCGCGCCAATGGACGAGCAAGTCAAGGTCGGCGTCGGAGAACACCCCGCCCATGATCGACCCGATGAACTTGATCGGCCAAGTGTCGATCGGATCCCCAAAGAGCCGGACGTATTCGTACCGCTGACGCTCGGACTTCCAAAACACCCACTCCGCCCGTTGCATGAACTCGAACACCAACTTCCCGACCTCTTGGACGTGGCAATCGCAATCCTTCCCCGTCACCGCCTTGTGCTTATGGGACGAGCGGTAAAGGCAATATTTGTAATCACATTCCTCGATGACGTACTTGAACTTCTCCATGACCGGCGCGAACGCTTCACGGTTGAGGTTCGCGAAGTTGCCGAAAACGAGGAAGTCCTTCTTCGGATTGAACTTTTTGGGATTGAACTCGGAGGATTTGACGAGGACTTTCGGGAAGGGACACGTATCAATATGAACCTGAACCGATAACTCTGCTCCACCGATAAACTTTTCGGCGAAGTTGTCGCACACGAAAACGACTCTCTCCATCGTTTTCCCTTTCTATTTAGAAAAAGAACCCGGAAGGTTTGCGCCTTCCGGGTTCAGTTTTAATTCCCCAAGACCTCGAACTAGGAGGCCGCGGTCATCAAGCGCACGAAGGCGTCCGTACGGGACGGCTTGAACGCCCACCGGGACGCAACACGGAAGCGCGTCTGGTAGGACGTGAAAGCACCGTAAGGATCGACGTCGAGCGAACCGAACGCCAACCGGCGTCCGATGTAATACTTCTTCCACGCACCGAGGACGGCGAACGCCTTCGAAACCGCCGAGGTATTCGAAATCGTTTCGCTGACTTTGTACGGCACTTCGAAGATTGTGCCGGGGGTCTGACCCGCGGGTTGCGCGAAGATATGCTGACCGTTCGCGTCGCGGAGGGAACGAAGATAGAACTTCGAGATCCGGTTGATCACGAACATCGCTTGCGCGGCGTCTGCTTCGTTCAGGCGATAGATCGCGTCGGCATAGTTCAAGGCGGTCTGCGCCGAGAAGTTGGTCGAGGCGGACGCAAGAACGACGGAGTTTCCGGCGGCGGCGGTCGTCTGACCCGAAACGGGCGATCCGTTTCCGTTAAGAACCTGATTGTCGATTTCGAGGTTGATCGCGTAGCCGAACTGCTCGGCGAGGATCGTCGCGATATCAAGGTTGCCGTCCATCAACATTTCGTTGGAGGCGACCGAGTACGCGGACAACCGTTGCGCGGTCAAGGACACCTGCGCGAACGTTCCTTCACCTTCCGTCACCGTACCTTCGTTGTCCCAAGTGACCGCGGGGCGCGTCAACTCTGACGGGATCAGCATTTGATTGCTTCCCATCGGGATCACGGTACAGGCGTCGAGCATGAAGGTATTCGACTTCGCAAGCATGATCATATCCCAAAGGTACTCCGGAGCGACGAGATAGCCGCCCGTGGCGTTCGCGCCTTCGGCATAAGCCGCCTTCTGCTGGATTGACTTCTGATTGCGCTCGTAGATATCCGCCATCGCCTTCGGATCCTTCTTGACCGTCGCGGCCACGAAGTCCAAAAGACCTTTGACGAACTCGTCCGTCGCTTCCTCGTCGGCCATCGCTTCGAATAAATGCGGGTTCTTCGAAGCGGCATGACGACCCTTGATCAACTGACGGGAAACGTTGAAGCCGCGGTGCATTACTGAACGCACCACTCCGCCATGACCGCGGGTCATAAGCGGGGACTTCTCGATCGCTTCGAGGCGGTTTTCAACCGCGTTGATCTTGTCGACGCCTTCCTTGAGCGACTTGATATCGGCTTCAAGGGGAGCGACGCCTTCCTTGACGGCTCCTTTGATCTGTTCCAAAACTTCCATTGTGTTGACTCCTTGTTTAATTTTTAACGGGCGCAAAACCTTGACGGATCGCGGAAAGGATCTCGTCGGGAGTTGGATTGGAGGATTTGCCTCCGGCTCCCAAGATCGTTTCCGAATAGTGTTCAACCGCTCCATGCTCGGCGGCTTTTGCTTTTTCTAAAATAGTTTTGAGGTCGTCGTCGCTGACCGACTTCTTGCACTCGGTACAAAGGTTCCGTTCCTTGAGGATCGGGCGGATCTTGTCGACGCCGCACTTGCACAACTCGACGACCTGTTCCTGTTCCTCGAACTTCTTTTCCTCGAACGCCTTTGACACGGCTTCCATGATCCCGGTTTCCACTTCGGCGGCGGCGCGGCTCAACTGCAACGCGCCACGGTTCGAAGGGACGGTCACTTGTGAGATCTCCAAGAGTTCGACGTCGGTGAACGTGCGTCCGGTGATGAACTGCGAGTCCTTGTCGGTGATCGGCTCCCATTCGTGGCCGATGAAGCCGACGGAGAACGCCGCGATCCCGTTCTTGGCGAGAGTCCAAGCCCAATCCGCCTCCGGGTTTCCCTGACCGACGTAGTATTTGAACGTCGCTTCGAGTCCGGCGTCGGTGATCGAAACCTTCACGGCCTCGCCGATCTGCGAGAGAAGGGAGCCGTACTTGTGCGAGGAAAGGAAAACGGGGTGATCTTTGTAGGTCTTGAGGCGCGCCTTAAAAGCGTCCGGGAGAATGACGTCGCCGTCGCGGTCAACCTTCTTCGTGGAAACCACGGCAACGACGGTTTTCTCGTTCTCGTTGACCGCTTTGATCTCGCACGAATAAAACTTGGTGAGTTTTTTAGTAGGTTCCATTATGACCGCCTTGTGTAAATCATACGTGAACGGTTAATTCTTTGCAACCTTTTACAAAACCGGACTTATCGTACAACGGCAATTCACCACTTCGCCCGCGTCGCCGGACTCCTGATCGCCGGGGTATGCTAACCCGTTGCTAAACCTATCCTCCGGGTATTGAGTTTCGCCGTCGATCTTCCGGTGCGACTCACGCACCAACTCGTCGCCCGCCGTGACCCAACGCTTTTTCTCGATCCCGACCTCGGTGTAGTAGAGGTTCGTCCCGGCGTTCACCGCGCCCGCCGTTTCAGTCCGGGCGATGACGAACGACCGGCGTTCGGCGACGTTGAAAACTTCGCGCACGCGGTCGGCCAACTGTTCGATCGACTCGCCCGCCGTGATACCGAGGTCGAGAGTCGATCCGAGTTGCTTCTTGATCGTGTTGTTGATCCCCTTGATCTTGTCGGCGGCAACGGAAACCATCGACTCGACCTTCTGATTGAGAACGTCGTCGATGACGGACTTCTTCCCGACGAGTTCCTTGCCGACTTCAACGCCGTCTTGGATCGCCTTGCGGTACATCGGGAGCGTCAACTTTTTAAGTTCTTCGTCCTTGCCGCCCCAATTCACCATCGCGTCGACGGACTTGCCGCCTTGATATACCGCCGAGAGCGTTGTCTTGCGGAGATCAAGGAAGTACCGCTTCACCTTCGCATGGAAGCGCGTTTCGATCGGTGCTTGCTTCGCCACGAAAGACCGCCACGTCTTGAGAGCGAACAACCCGTCGCGCTTGTCCGCCACGGGCGGCGCGCCCTTCGCCGCCGGATCCGCGTTCGGGTCGACCGTTGCGTCCGGCGTGGCCGTTGCCGCCGCCGCGTCCGCCGGGACTTGACCGAAGCCGATCCACCAATATTCGCGCCAATCCGCTTCCTCGAAGCCGAGGTTCAACTTCTGATTGATCTCGTTGCCGGTGAAGCCCATATCGAACAACGTCTTGGCGGTCGTGACCTTCGAAGCGAAGTCCTCTTGGAACGCCGGGATATTGTCGAGTTTGAAGGCGAAGTAAATATTCGGGTTGTACGCTTCGACGAGGCCGTAGTTGATACCTTCCTCGATCTTCCGCATGATCGGGACGAGCGTGTAAAGCCAAAAGATCTTCATCTGTCCGGTGAAAGTCGCGTAGTTCAACGCCTCGGTGATGTTGAACAATGCCTTCGGGGTTTTCCACGCGCCGAGGATTTCTTCACGGGCGAAGTTCCGTTGCTCGGAGAACTCCATATCCTTGTGCGACTTCGCCAAGACCTCCGGCTTCATGCCGTTGTCGAAGATCGTCATCTTCCCGGCGTTCTCGATCCCCTTGTTCCGCTTCTCCGCCCACTCGGTCAACCGCTTGCGCTGATCATCGGTGAGGTTCTTGTCGGTCGAGAGAATGAAGGACGGGGTTGCGTCGTTGTCGAGGAAGCGGGCGTTGTATTGGAGGGACTTGTAGTCGAGTTGGATTTCTCCGTCCATGACGTCGAGCGGACACGCGCCGCGGAAGCGATCATAAAGATTGAACGTCTTGATATGGATCACTTCTTCCGGCTTCAGAGTTCGGTTGTTGTATTTCCAACCCGTCAGAAGTCCGGTGCGCTTGTCGATGATCGTTTCGAACTTCGTGGCCGCGTCAGTCCACAACTGCCCCGGAAGCCGCCGCGTGCCGACCGCCTGACCGAGCGATTGTTCTTTGATGATGAACGCCTCGCCGGAAGCGGCGAAGTGACCTGCGACTGACTCGATGAAGTCGTGCCAAGACTCGTAAGGGTTCGGGCGATAGAAAAGATCGGAGAGTGCTTTATCCTCGACTTCCTCGTTCGTGCCTTCTTTGTAAAATGCGATTTCGGCTTGAGGGATATTCGAAGCGATCGCGCTGATCGCCTTGTAGACGTTGGAACTTTCAAGGAACGGCTTCGTCAACCGCTTGTTCTTGAAGATCAACCACTCCATCGCCATCGGCCAAAGGGACGACCAACTCCCGGACTTCTGTTCCACCGCGCCCGCGTCGATCTCCTTTGACTCCGGAGCCGCCGGACGCTTCTTTGTTCCGAACTCGATTGTGAGTGATCCGATTTTCATATAACCAAAACCCCCAATCCTTGTCCTTCACGATACGCCCTGATCGCAAGGCATAGCGAAAAGAAGCAATCCCCGTGTCCTTCTTCCGTCGCAACTGCTTTGAGATCGTTGTCGACGCTTAAAATCTGACGCCTCTGTCGCTTATCGCTTAAAAATCTTATTGACTTCGATGTGATTATGCTATCAAGTTCAGTCGACATTGAGTATTTATTTTTTGCGGTGAAGGCAAGACCGTCCATTTCTGCGGGCAAAGTTCCGGCTTCTCTGAACCCTTCGAACTCCGCGCGCGTGTCGTCGTATACCATCTTCGCGATCTTGAAGTTCTTGATTGCCTCTCGGAGATATTCGACCTGATCCACGTAGTCCCACCCGTCCATAAACTTCGAATGAACCTGAACGAGCCGCTTTTTCCGGTCGACGGCCAAGACGAAAAGGTGTGACGGGTGTTGCTTCTTTCCGATATCGAACCCGGCGTAAGTCCACTCATTGAGCCGAAGCGGGAAGGTGTGTTGACGGTTCGCAAGGCGCGGCCAAGTCAAGTCGTCATACTTGGAAGGCATGATGAAACCTTCAAGCGAACGCACCGCGCGGCATTGAAACTCTTTTTGAAACGCCTTCTCCCCGATCGAGTTCCGGCGTTGAAGTAATTTTTCGAGCGGCCATTCCTCCGGCCAAAGAACCTTCTTCGACGCTTCATCGAGAGCCGGGTACTCACCGCAAAAGAACTCCGCCATAGTTTCCAACTTGGCGAAAAGATCTTGCTCGTCTTGCGGCGTGCCGAACACGTGAAGTTCGGACTTCGGCATTTGCATAACTTGTTCGAGGAAGATCTTCTCCAACTTCTCAAGCGATGAAATATCCAACTTCTTTTCCGGGTCACGGAGGATATCGTCGGCGACGATCCCGTCGGGGTGTTGACCGCGTTTGAACGAGAGCATACCGCCGGGTTCAATGATGAACTGACGGTTCCGGTATCGGTAGTTCACCTTCGTTTCGGCGTCGGTCTGTTCGATGAAGTCGCCGAACACTTCCGGGAGTTCCGTGACGTACCGCTTGAGCCGCTTGATCTGATACTCCGACCCCTCCGGGACATAGGAGAGGTAAAGCCACTCGTTGTATTTGCGTTCGAGGCCGAACTTCATGCGGTACATTCGCCACGCAAGATATCCGATCGCGACGGTTGACTTGAGGTGAAGGCGGGCGGACTTGATCGAGGAATACGGATAGCATTGAAGGATCGCGCACCACCGGAGAAGGTGTTGTCCGGGTTCGAACTTGCCCTCGACCCGCTTGATCGCTATCCCGAACTTGGTCAGGAAGAAAACGCGGAAACTATTTAACGGTGTTTCTAAGATACTCGACGAGTCGATTGTGATCGGCGGCGTCGGATCCGGTGAAATCTTTATCGTCATTCTTGGCGGCCTTCGTCATGTTGTTAATCACGTTGTTGACGATCAGGGAGCGATCCGGCCACTTCTCCGCCCGCCGCCGCGTAAGAATAAACATTCCCGCCGTCGTGTTCCCTTCCTTCGCGGCCTTGAACATCGCGTCCTCAACCTCGTCGACCGCCGACTCTTGGATTGCTTCGATAAGACTGTGAAGCCGGGGGAACTTCCGCCGCCACCGCCAAAGGGTCACGCGCCCGATCCCCGCCGCCGCGCAAGCGTGCGAGATATCCGATCCACGCTTTAGACTGTTGAGGATCGCCTTAACGACCTTCCGGTCTTTCGGCTTTATAGGTGTTTCAAGTGTTTCGTCGGAAGGCGGCGGAGTGTTGCCCGCTTCTCCGGCTCCGGGGACAAGTGTTGCCATAACCGAACCTCTCTTTTGATTATACCCTTACGCCCAAAACTTCCACCACGGCTTGTCCGGCAATTTGTCCAAAGACTTCCGGATATTCTCCCGCGTCATCATGGCGAAGCCGCCCTTATAATACACCGTAAACATATTTCCCGACGCCGGAGCGATGACGACGTTCTTCTTCTTCGCGTCGATGACCAACTTCAAGTCCTCGGCGTCCATTACTTCCACCTGAACATTCGACGCCACACCACACCCGCCACCACCAACACCCCGACCAAGATTAGGGCGATGACGATCAACTTCAAGACTCGCTCCGTTTGAAGCCGTCCTCGTACTCCTTGACCTTGACGTCCAAGATCTCGACGAGTCCCGGTTCCAACTCGCGAACATTGGCCTCGTACGCCTTGCCCGCTTCTTCCGGGGTGTCGGCCTGAACGTTGTCGTTCCACCGAGCGGACTCTTGGACGGGTGCTTCGCCGCCGAAGGTTTCGGCGTGCTTGTAATTACGACGAGTGAACTTTATCTCGACTTCATATCGCATTGAACACCCCCGACAAATAAAAACCCGCCGGACGGTTTGCCCGACGGGTTCTTACGGTTGAGTTGACGATTGCTCGTTTTCACGAACAATCTTAGGCACTCTTTGACGGCGTTGTCAAGCGAAGCGACGTTGCTCGTCCCCCGGAGCGAACGGACGGCGGTCGATGATCGTGCCTTCGTCCTTCGAGCGGTAGGTCTTTTCCTTCTTCTCGTAGTCGTAAAAGACATTACACTCGACCTCGCGGAACTCGTAGCCGTCGCGGTATTGACGCGAGAGCCGGGTGATATCGAGTTTCGTCCGCTTGATCTTGTCGCTGACTCCGGCGAGGATCGAACGGCGTTGCTCGTCGGCCTCTTGGAGTTCGATCTGACATTGGGCAAGGTGCGTCGCGATCTCCTTTTTCTCGTCGTCGTTAAACTCGTACTTGGCCTCGATCCGTTCTATTCTATTGCTCGTCTGCATGACTCTCCCTTTCCTGTTTTGAGATCTCGTCCAACTTAAAAGCGATCGCCTTGAGCAAGGCCGTATTGTTGACGTCCGGCGGGAGTCCCCAATCGTCCCCGGCTTTCATACACTCGTCGAAGGTCTTGCACTCCGACACCGGGCGCGCCGCCCACGCCGTACCCGAAAACAACCCCACCGCCACCACCAAGACCAAGAGGTTCCGGAAGAACGGGACGAACACGGTCGTCAGGATCGCGACCAAGTATTCCTCCATCGCCGCCGGGAACGGGTTCGTGCGGGTCAGATAGACCGCGAGGACGACCATGCCGCCGCAAAACACGAACGTCGGGATCCGGAACGCGCTGAACGCGAATATGATCCCCGCGGAGGCGAACACGTAGGCCGAGGCCGTGACCGTACGGACGAGAAGTTTCGACCGGAGGATCCCGGCCAACTTCGATGACTCGCCGTACCCCACGGAGTAGGCCGCGACGTAGAGCGGGAACGACAGGAACGCCGCCCACCAATACGGCGCGCCGGTCTGCGCCGCAAGCCAAGCGCAATATCCGACCAAGACCGCCGGAGCCGCGAACCGGCGGATCCACTTGTTCGCACGCCCGCCGAGCGCGTAGAGCGTGGCGACAACCGCCACGACCGCGATGTTCAGGACTGACCAACCGATTAAAGCGTACTCGTTCATGCTACCCCCTGTTTTCGTAAAGCGTCGGACGCACGCCGCACGTGCAAGCCGTCCCGCGCTCACCGTTGAAATACTGACTCCGCTTACACTCCGGCGCGTGTGACCTAAACGGGTTCTTCGGGATCAGATCCAACGCCTTCAAACAATCGGCCTTCGTGAACATTCCGACGTGACACCGCTCCTTGTCCATTTCCATAATCCGGCGGAGCCACCCGTACACGGAGTTCCGCTTGCGCTTCCGGATCCGGTTGATCGGCTCCCGCTTCCAATTCGGATCCACCAAAGCGTGAACCTTCATTCGGAGTTTTTTCGTTTCATCGTCCGGGATCGTTCCGAGCGGACGCCCGTCCGGGTGAGTGCCGACGGATCCGCGGCACACCGGGAAGCGCGTACAGATCCACGCCTTGCCGTTGCCGTATGACCGCCCGTTGTAGAGAAGCGAGTTCTCCCGGAGCGTCGCTTCCGCGCCACAATGACACGTCACGACCGCGGTCATCGGCGTCCCCTCCGCTCCTGTTGCGCGATCCAAGCGTCAATCGTCGCCTTGCTGAAACGCCACGCGCTTCCGATCTTGAACCCCGGCAACTTCCCCGCCGCGGCGTGCTTGTAGATCGTGATCGGCTTCATTCGGAGATAAGCCGCCAACTCGCCCACCGTGAACAACTGCTCCGCCATCGTGTCCCCTTTCATTGGAATAAATCCGTCTGAACCGGCTCGTCGTAATAGACCTTCTTCACGTGACCGCCCTTGCCTTCGCAAGAGTCGCATTGAACGAACTCGTCCTTCGAAGGCCGCGGCGTCACGCGCCCCGTCCAATCGTAGACGCTGACGAGTTTCCCCGTCACATCGCACGTGCGTTCGCCGACCACCTTGAGGAACCCGGCGTCGACCAAGCCGCCAAGTCCGCCGTTGCGCGCCGAGTACCGCTTCCCGTAAGCGATGAAGATCGCCTCGGTTGCTTGCCGGTGCGTCAACCCGTCCTCGGACATGGCGATCACTTCGACGTACATCGCTTGCGCGCGGCCGATTTCTCCGGACGCCTTGAGTTCTTGCCAAGCGATCCGGGACGTGCGCTCCTGACCCCGGCTCACGCCGACACCTTACATTCACAAATCGCGCCGCACTCGCAAATCTTGATCTCGATGAACTCAAGCCAACGCCAAGAGGTATGAACCAACGCCTTCAACTGACGCTTCGCCTCGGACTTCGAGATTGCTTTGACCTCGACCGAAGCCGTGACCTCGCCAAGACCTTCGACTTCCTTTCGGACGCGGAGCCGGTATCGCTTCATATTCCCCCCATGCGCTTTAATTGGAGCGTGTAGTTTTCGATCATGCCTTCCAATTCGTACCGGGCGAACTGCCGCGGCTTGCGGGACAAGACGTGCAACTCGTCCTTGAGCCGGTGCGCCGCTTCCTTGCCGATCTCCCGTTCGAGGTAGATCAGGAAAGCGTTGGTATTGCCTTGCTTCCGCATATTGCAACCGAAGCATTGAGGCCGGATCCCGCGCTCGTCGAAAAGGATCGAGTTGCCGCGACCGCTTTGGTAGTGTCCGGCTTGAAGCGTTTTCCAACTGACTTGAGTTTTCTCGCCCTTGTCGATGAAACACGTCACGCAAAAGCCGAACCCCCAATCGTTCGATTGCCGGAGCCGGACGATCTTCGAGAGAAGATCCCAAGCGTCCTTCTTCAATTCGTTGATCGCCTTGATTTTCTTTTGCTTCACCGGACACCGCGGTTCGTGTAGTTAAAATCCCCGCCGAACCGGAGCCGCGCGGTTTCGCACCACCCGCCCATATCCCAATTAGGGCGCGGCGGCTTCGGCTTCTTCGGACGATCGAACCAAAAGATCGAGAGAAAGAACCGACCGATCTTGAACTTCCGAATATTGCCGTTCATCGCGCCGCCCCCTTGTCTATTTTCTTCATCAGCCGTTTGAAGCCACCGGGCGGAGGGTTCCACCGCTTGACCCCCCGTTCGTCCATTTCGTTCAACTTCGCCGCCTTGACGTATTTCTTTGGGAGTCCGCGGTTGACGTGCGCTTCGAGGCAAGTGACCACCGCCCGGTGCGGGCGACAGTCCGCGCTCAAAGTGCCGTACTGAAACGGAATGAAGTCGACGACGAACCAATAATCGCCGAACTCGATGATCCGTTCCTTGCCCGCGTTCAACTTCAAGAGAGCGTCCGCCGGATCCAACTCCGGCGCGCCCTCTCCGAGAATGAACTTGGCGAGGTCGTAGTCCTTCTTCCACGCCCCGGCCAAGTCACAACTCGATATGATGAACTCCCAAAACACCTTCAAGGTCGGAGGAAGCGACCGATACCACGGGTCGAAAAACCTCGCTGTATCAACGAACCGCTTTGCCATTCGTCCCCCGTTATCTCTTTGTAATTCGTTTATACGACTACGACAAAAAAAATCAGCGCGTCGACGTTGCCAAGTCCGGTACTGCGACGAACTTGATCCCGTCGATCGGGAAGGTGTCCCGCGTGGCGCGCGCCTGTGCGTTGATCGCCGGAGCGTTCGCCATCAAGAGGTTGAGCGGCGCGCGGCCTTCCGCGACGGCCTTCGCCAACTTCAAGAGGTCGACGCACTCGCCCGTCCAACGATACCGGAGCGTCGTGCCTTTGATCTCCGGCGCGCCTTGAGCGGCCACGGGAGCCGCCGGGACGTGAACCGTCGCGGCCTGATCCCGGAGTTCTTGCGCCTTCTCGACGTTGCCGGACGCCTCGGCCTTCTCTGCGCGCTTGTCCAACTTCTCGCGCTCCTTGCGTTCCTTCTCCGCCGCCTCCGCCGCGGCCTTGCGCTCCGCGTCCTCGCGCTCCCGGTTCTTCGCTTCGATATGGTCGGTCAACGCCTTCTTGCCGAGTTTTTCGAGCGCGCCGAGGCGGTCGGTGATCGCCTTCTTTGCGCCAAGCCAAAACTTGTACGGCCTGAAATAACCCTCGATCGCCGGATCGAAGATCGTGTCGGCGTCCTTCATCAGCCGTTTGACCATCTTGACGTCGGAGTCCACGCGCTCGAAGTCGGCGTCCGACTTGATCGAGATCCCGGTGAACTGCGCCTCAAGCGGAGCGATCTCCCCTTCAAGCCGCGCCTTCTCTGCCTCTGCCCTGTTTTTAACTACCTCGGTTGTCATAGCCCTCTCTCCTTTTTCATTTGTGCGACCCGTAAAAGACACAAGAAAATATCGCGGTCGGAATTATACTCCGTTTGTTTGTATTTCTCTAATTTATATTTGCCGTTTTTGAGAAGCCGGATCACGAACCGGCGTCGGACGTTCAGCCCGTAGAACTCACTCGCCGCCAACGCCTGTCCGGACGTCTGATATCGGTACGTCGGCGACTTGTATTCGGACGTCTTGACCTCGATCGTTCCGAACTGACCGATCCCGCAATCGACGATCCGATCCGGCGTGCAACCGAACCGCCACTTTTTCGAGTAGATCGGTTGTTCGATATGGAGGATCTTGAAGCGGTTGATCTTGAGGAACTCCTTCCACGCTCCGAGGAACGGCGCGACCTCCGGGTGAACCGAGGCCGGGTCGAGCGTTCCCTTGTCGTGGTAGTGCGTCGCGGCGTGCGCGCCCTGACCCCGCTCCCGCGCCCACTCCGCAACGTCGTCCTTCACGTTGTCGAGATAGCGGTACAACCCGTTCAGGTGAAGCGTTTCGGTCAGGCCGATGATCTTCTTCGCTTCGAGGGTGTACGTGTGCGAGGCGGGGTCGTAGGCGAACATTACCGGCGCGCCTTCGGCTTTTCGGGGAACTGCGCGATCGCGGCGTGGTGTTCGTCCGGCGTCAGTTCGGCGATCGGCTTGCCGATCTTCGCCACCGCCTCGGCCTCGGTGTACCCGTTGCCGGTGACGTAGGCGCGGAAGTCGGCGGCTTGCGTTTCGCTGATCCGCGGCGCGGCGGGCGGCGCGTCCGCGGCGGGAGCCGGGAGTTCCCGCGGCATGAGCGAGGCGGGATCCGGCGCGGCGGCGGGCGTGAAGTCGGGGGAGTCGAAGTCCTTGTCTTGCGCTTCCATGAACTCCGGCGTCATCGGGATCCACTTCGACAGGCGGCGGAACGCTGTCTTTTTCCGCATTTCGTTTTCGTCGGTTCCCCACGTCGAGGACTTGATTTTGCCCGACTTGTACGCCTTCCAACCTTCCGAACGATCCCGGATCCCCTCGACTTCCTTGACGCCCATGACCTCAAAAACGGATCCGCCGTCCTTGAGTTTGGCGATCGCGTAGACGGCGACGATCTCGCCTCGTTCGCCCAACGCCGGGATATGCCGAAGGAAACTTTCCGTTCCGTGTTGGTACTCGAAAACGTCGTTCGCTCCAACGACGTCGGCGTGGATCCCCGTCACCATCGACGAGCGATAAGCGAGGTCGACATAACCTTTATAGTCGATGACCAATTTGCACTCGCCGCCGTACGGGATCAAGTGCGCCTTCCGCCCGTCCGGTTCGAGGCCGAGTTGTGACAGATCCAAGAGGCACGTCATAAAGGACGTGTCCGAGCATTGTGTCAACTTCGGCGTCTTGGTGAGTGCGGTCAGCACGATCCGAATGAACCGATCCGCGGTCAGGTGTTTCGGCAACGCCTTGCGGAATTGATCCTTGTACGACAAGACCATTTTCCGAAAGATCGTGTCCGGCGACTCGACGATAGACGTAGTTTGCCCGTTAGGTGTGGTCATTGATTTCTCTCTCCTTGTTTTGGTAGGTGTCCCGTGTCCCCGCGCGAATTGTACCGCTTGCCGGACTACCCGACAAGCACCGCGCCCGCCCGCAACGGAAGTCCCAATAATTTCCGGAGCGTGCGTTGTTCGTTCAGTTCCTTGATGTAAGTTTCGACCTTCGTTTTCAGCGTCGGGTCGTGTTCAAGGATTTCTTGAAACGACGTCGACGAGATCAGGACAAGCGCGTCCTCGATCGCGAGAGCGTAGCCGATCGCCCGGTCTTTGTCTGACTCCTTGACCGACCCGTAGAACGGGTTATTCGTCATCATTTCCGCCAAGCCGCCGGACAGTTTCTTGAACGTCGTGTCCATCATCGGTTGCTAACCTCCGCCCTTGTTGTTTTGCGCCGGTCGAATACCGGGATCTTAAAGAGAACCGAGTCCTTCGCGTCCTCCGTCGACAGGACGTCCCGCAAGGACGCTTCGACGTGATACGCCGGACTGATCCCCTTGAAGAACCCCTCGACCCGGCTCTGTGCCGTGACCGAGTTGTCGTCGAACGCGCCGTACGTGCCGACGATCTCGCCCTGTATCTTGAGGTCGAAAATGTAGACCTTCGTCATTGGCACACCCCGGTCGTCGCGAACAACTGATACTTGGTCAGATAGCGCACCGTCACGTCCGGGATATCGCCCGACCCGGCGCGGTAAGCCAACGCCCGCCGCGCGCCCGCGTTGTAAGCGATGATCGCCTCCACGTCGTCGAACCCGTAGGTGCTTTGGAGCCAATCGAAATACCACGCCGCAACGTTGCCGTTCACGTTCGGATCGAACAGATCCTTGCGGGTGAGCCGCGTGCCGTTGACTTGATTGAAGTGCTTGAGGCATATCGGGGAGATCTGATACAGGCCGACCCCGCCGTCCTTCGCCACCGCTTTCGGGTTGTTGGAGGACTCGATACAGGCGATCGCCCGCATATCGACCGCCGCGTGCGCCGCGCCGCCGACCAATAGCAAGGCCAACACGATCGGGATCACGACCGGGCGATCCCCGCCGCGCCGCCGTTGCTTGACGTCCGAGAACAGATCGTCCGGCGCGGTCATCAAGAGCGAAGCAATCATGCCGATCTCGTTGGCGTCCGGTACGGCTTTCCCGGCTTCCCAATTCCGGACGGTTCCGTATGAAACGGTCAGTCCGGCGATACGGAGCCGGGTTGCGACCGACTCATAGGAAAGGTGAGAGGCCGCGCGCGCCTTCTTGAACTTCTTCGGATCGAACTTCTTCACTTGACCGCCTTTCGCGCTTTACGCGCATTTTGTTTTTCTGCTTTAAGAGCCGCCGCCTCCAACGCCGCCGCCCGGAAGAAACCTTCGGCGATCGGGAGCCGGTATACGGACTTCGACCTGAAACGCCTGAACAGGATCGCGTTCGGTTCGAGCGCGACACAAATCGTCTTGTGCATGAAGGACGACTCGGACTCGCGCCATATCGGACGCTCACGGAACTTGATCTTTGTCATCACACCACCAACTCTATCGCCCAAGCACCATTGTCCCGCGCGAACTTGCGGGCGTGCTTTTCTGCGAAAGAATACAGGCCGTTGAACTCGACCTTGAGTTCACCGATCCGGAATACCCAACGACGATACCCGGCTTTTCTTGGGTGCAATCCTACTGCTTGTTCATAACGAGAAGTCGATACGAGGATAGACTTGAGCGGAACCTGCATTTTTCTCTCTCCTTTTTTAAGAGCAACGGAAGCGTCCCGGCGACCGTTGCTTTTGACTACCCTGAAAGTATAATCCCGCAACAATCAGTTGTCAAGTTCTTTCATAAAATAATTTATGACGCGGTTTTGCCCTCCCGCTCCGCCCGGATCTCCGCGGCCTTCTTCAAAACCCACCCCTCGAACCGGCACTTCGGCGAGTAGAAACGGTTCCACTTCCGCGCCGGAACGAACTCCCGACCACACCCGCAACCGCACACCACCTTGTCACCTTTCACGGAGTCCCCCCTTCGTTCGTTAGAAATGCGTTTACGCATATTATAGGGGTATTGTAGTCGGTAGGGTTAGGACAAAAAGAAGCGGCGGACAGGTTGGAGAGAGCCACCTTATCCGCCGCCGATCGCACGCCACGCCGGGACGTCGTGTTTTTTATGCCGCGATCTAATTCGTTGAACCTGAATACGAACCGAAGCCGCCGTCGAACCGTTTCGTTTCCACGGTCTTGATCTTGTCCGGATCTGACTTCTCGATCGCGTTGCCCGTAAGTTTACAGTCCGCCGGATTGAACGTCCGGCCAAAGCCCGCCTTGAAACCCGTGATCGCGTCACCCGTCCACGACTCGACCACTCCGAAAGAGATCTCGCGAGGGATAAAAAAGTTCGCGAGGCCGATCAGGGCGTAGAGGCGTTCTACGCCGGGTGCTTCGCTAAAGGGGAAACGGCCTTGAAGATATCGTGATACGCGGCGTCAACGAAACCTTTCAAGTCCTCATCGCGGATCTTCATCTTCGGGTCGATCGTCAAGAGCCGCGCCTTGAGCCATTGAGTCGCGTCCTCGACCTTCTCCTGACCCTTGCCCGTTTCCGCGCCGAACTTCGTTTCCGCGGCCTTGACCGCGATCCCGGCAAGACTCAACGCCGTCGCGTACCACGCGGCGGACTCCGTGGTGTTTGCCTTCGAAGCCGTTTGCTTGATCCACGTTTGGATATTGCTCGTTGCCCAAGCAACGAGAGCGGCCAAGCCGGTCAAGATCAGCGGAACGATCGCGTTCAAGATCTGGTGAAACGGATCCGTGGCGGTTTCAGCCGGAACGACCGTCGCGCCGGAGAACGTCGACACGGCGTCCGCCCACCCGTAGGCCGCGCACATGGCGACCGCGAACATGATCCCGAACAAAATATAGAACTGCTTTTTCATTCTCTCCCCCTTTTTTTAGAACGTGATTGAAGAACGTTTACGCCCGGACGTGAGTTCAGAAGTCGGCGGATCGAACGTCGCGGTATAACGTGCGACGTTTGAAACCTTCATATTGTCCATGTACCCGTTGAACTCGCCGGACGCGAACGTCGACGCCTTGCCGATTGTGACGCCTTCGGTCGAGCCGGTGATATTGTCCGCGGCGGTGTTGGACGCTAAAAGAGTTCCGTTCGCGAACCCTTTATACAAATTGGATCCGGTTCCGCTTCGACTCAATGCAAGGTGATACCAAGTGTTCGGGATCGGAACGAAAGCGAAGTTGTAGGCGTTCGAGTTGATATACGACTCGATGTTCGTTCCGGTGTTTCTCAACCACACGCCCTTCGCGGTTCCATCAA
>Ga0247727_10002588_pt1 | contig 41078 bp, 40 predicted proteins | sample WisWelCaveWW1625_FD_202498 | JGI IMG/M metagenome (GOLD analysis project Ga0247727, IMG submission 202498) | Biofilm microbial communities from Wishing Well Cave, Virginia, United States - WW16-25 | ecosystem: Environmental > Aquatic > Deep subsurface > Groundwater > Cave microbial mat | place... | reverse complement strand
GCGATTTGAACGATTGACCCGTGAGTGGATCAACGGAATCGCGCCCGACGATCAGCAGCCGCGCCTGCGGCGCTGCGGCCACGATGCGTGGCATAGCTTCGACCAACTGCCGCACCCCTTTCTTCTCACAGAGCGTGCCGGCGAAGACGATCAGCCCGGCTTCTTCACGAATATCCGGTCTGGGCTTGAAGCGTTGGGTGTCAACCGGATTGGGCAGAATCTCTATCGGGCGATGGTCGAGCTTCAGCAACTCGCGCGTCGTTTCGGCCACGAACTGGCTGACCGCGCAAAGCTCGTCGGCGCGCGCGAACGACCGTCGCTCCTGCCAGCTTCGCCAAAACGCCGGCCGCTGTCCCAAGGTCGTGGTGAAGAAATGATGGCCGCCGTTCATCCGTATCACTTTTGTCGCAGAGGCCTTGAGGTGGAGGTTGGCGAACGTCAGCTCAGGGCCGTCGAGCACGTCAATCGGGTGCCGGCGATTCAACGTCTCCAACTCGCCTGCCAGCCTGCGTCCGTTGATGACGTAGCCCGCTCCTCGAAGGTTGGCGTGAGGCAGCCGGATCACCGAAACGCCCAGGTCATCTTCACGCATTGTGCTTTCGGTTTGATAAACGCCAACGACGCTCACCCGATGCCCGGCGACAACCAGCGCCCGTCCCAACGTTTGAGTGAAGCTGCCGACCCCGCCGTGGCGGCCCGGCGGATATTCGTTGCAGATGAAACAAATGTGCATCAGGCGCTTTTACCGATCCGCTTCAGGACTTCGACGATCTTTCGGCTCGACTGGCCGATGGGGACGCCCACTTCGAGGTTGACGAGCTGTCGCCGGGCCTCGCGGTCGAGCGAGGGATCGTCGAGATAGGCATTGACGTGCGCGACCAGTTCATCGCGTGATCGTGCGAATCTGGCCGCGCCGATTTCGACCACCGGCTGGTAATGCTCGAAGCGGTAATAAAAATCCCAGAGCGGTCTTCCGAGCGGAGGCGGATCGGTCACGTCGAACGCGACGTTGACCACCGGGCGGTCGTGGATCGCGAAGTCGAGCGTCATCGTCGAAGCCAGGTTGACGTTGACCTCGGCGTGGCGAGTCAGATTGGCCAGAAACTGCACGTCTTCCGGCGACGGGATGACGCGCGACCATTCGCCGGGAGTGGTGTGCGTCCAGGCCGGCCGGGCGTAGATCAATTCCGGGTGATCGCGCCGAACCGGTTCGTATCTGCTTCCGTCGTCAACCGGCGCGGGCCGCAGAATCACTTGCGGATTGTTCTTGATGCGCCCTTCGCGGATCAACTCCATCAGCGTCCGAATGTGCAGATGATCTTCGGGCGCGGTCATCTCGTCGCCGCCCGAATAACAGATCAGAGGGCGTGACAGGTCAGCGCCGATGCGCGCAAAGAATTCCTCGCGTGACCAGAGCAGGCTCTGATCGGCGTACGGATCGAATTGTGGCGTGCCGACCACGTGGATTCGCTCGTTCGATACGTCGGGATGGAAACGCCGCAGCTCGTCGCGCATATGCTCGCTCCAGACCAGGTAATGGTCGAACGGCGCAGCGATGCGCCCTTTGCTGGTCAGATTGTCCCAACTGAAGATGAAGCTCGCGGTCGGAATGCCCAAGCGTCGCGCGGCCAGGATGAATGGAAGAATGATCGGCGGCCGCTGATGCGAGCAGAAGATCACCTGGGGGTTGATCCGGCGAAGCATCTGTCCGTATCGCTCGACTTCGGGCAGTTGGCCGGTCGCCCGGCAGAGCAGGCGATCGAGCGTTTTGATGCCGGCGGGCGAGGCCGCAATGCGCCCGGTCAATCGCGCGGCGTATTGCACCGCCTGTCTGCGCCAGGAGCCGGTGACGGGCAGGCTGCGGACATAACGCATCGCCTGCGTGTCGCCCCAATGCATATGCGCATAGCCCAGCGAGTAGCGCAGCGTGGCCGAGATCGGCGTCTCACGATAGGGAACGAACTCCTGCCAGCGAAGCTGGTCATTCAACCCGTTGCCGTAAGCGGCGAGATGTCGTTCGGGAATCGAATGGAAGATGTGGGTAGGCCAGCTCGCGCAGGCCAAGCGCAGGAACGGCCCGATCAGAAAGTTGCGCGCGCCCACGCCGTCGGGAATCAACAAGACCAGGCTCATCTCGTGCCTCCTGCCAGAGCCATTTGCTCTTGATAAAACTCTTTGACTTCGCGCAAAGCCTTTTCGTGATTGTATTCCTGCTCGACGAAAGCTCTGGCCACATTGCCCATCTGCGAGCGCAGCCCGGCATCGCGCAGCAAATTGACCACCGGCTCGACAAAAGCTCCGACGACGTTCGCATCTGGCACGAGCCTGACGACGCCGCCGGGATACAACTCCTGCAGAATTACGTGATCGGAGGCGACGCAGGGAAGACCGCAGGCCATCGCTTCGAGCAGCGACAGACCGAATCCTTCGCCGCTGAAGAGCGTCGGGAAGACGTAGAGGTCGGAAGCCTGATAGCAGGAGACGGTCTCGTCGGGAGCGACTGCGCCTTGAATACGCACCGAATCTGCCAGGCCGAGGTTGTTCACGATGTTTTTGAGATAGCGTTCGTACTTTTGATCTCCGCCGCCAACGATCCACAGAAAAGCGTTCGGGATTTCGCGCTTGATCTGCGGCCACGATTCCAGGATGGCGTGAGCGCCTTTCTTGGGAACCAACCGGCTCAGCCACAAGACCACCAGGCTCCCTTCGGGCAATCGCCACTGGACGCGCAGGTCTTTCTTCGCGGCGGCGGCTGCGGGCTTGAACTGATTGACGTTGATCCAGTTGGGCAGAACTTTGACCAGCGGCTCGTAGGCCGGCACGCGGTATCTTTCGAAGCGATACGACGACCGCGTCAGCGACCAAATGGTGTCGAATGATTCGAGACTGTAAAGATGTCCCGCGTCGTTCGGCGACAAATGATAAGAGAGGCCGTGCTGGCTGAAGACAAGGCGGCAAGGCCAGTCAACTGCTCGGCGCAGCAACGGGCCGAATTTGTAGGTGTCGTAGCAGACGATCACTCTGGGTTTGATCTCGGGCAGGATTCGCAGAATCTGCCAGAGATAGGTCAGGCTCTTCCGGTCGGTGATGTGGTTGAATCTTCGCCTTCGCATCTTTTCAGGCAGCGCCAGAAAAGCCTTCTGCCGCAGCGAGAGACCTTTGCCGTCAACCAGAATCAGCGAGCCATCGGCTGGCGCGCCATTCGGAATCGGCTGATCCCAGTAACAGATCGCCGCCTGGCGAAGCTCAGTGATGTGTTCGAGCTGCATGCCGACGAGGCGATTGTACGAGCCGGGCGCGAACGGCGGTCTGAAGCTGAGATGTGCGACATCAACGTGATTCATCGGTTCAAGGCTTGCTCGTATCAGCAGCCCGCGCGTCAGCCAGGGCTTCAGCCTCAGATACCCGGCGCTCCCTTGAGCCGGGAGCAGCCAGCTTGCGATACAGGGCTTCGCGCCAGCGCGTGGCCTCGATCAGCCGGACGATTCTTCTTCTGACGGCGATCGGTATCATCCCCGCCCAGCTTCGTTTTGCCGCAGATATTCGACGCTCCCCGCCCGTTTCTGAACCTCCTTTTTCGATCAATGAAGCCAGCTCATCGCGCATCCACTGTTCGGGAATGTTGCCCATATGATTGACCCACGCCTGCGGAGTCGAAAGACGCCAGAAGCCCATCTCGTCGGGCGGAAGATCGAGCCAGCGCAGCTCCGATTGACCTTCGATTGCCTTGAGCGAAGGCTCATCCGGCATTCCCGCCAGCACCTCACGTCGAATGGTGCAGGTGAAATGGCCTGCGCCGACGCAGGCGATTCGGTTTTTCCGGCGCACAATCAACTGAGCATCCCGGTGTTCTGGCTTGAAGAGATCGGGGCGTCCGATGCTTTGCGCGAAACGATCCAGGTCGAGGTCGTCAACCACTTTTTCATAACCCAGCTCCGCCCTGGCCAAAGCCGCAAGCAGCGTGGCCGACGTGTGATGCCAGGCTCCGGCGGGGCTGGGAAACGGACAAACGTAACCGCATTCGGGGAAGGTTTGAAACAAGTCCTCGACGGCTTCGATCCATCCGTCTCTGAACAGCACATCGCAATCGGTGATGGTGACGAGCGGCTCGAAGCATCCGCGAGCGACCGTGACCGCAGCGTCAATCTTTCCCCGGTTCTCCTGGTTCAGCACGAGTTGATCTATCCAGCCCTCGTGGTGTTGGCGCACCAATTCATCAATCACAACCTGTGCGCACCCGTTTGAGACAATCGTGATCGCGGCCTGGTTCGACGCGGTGAGGCGCAGCGATTCAAGGCACAGATTCAAGCTCTCGATTGCGTGCTGAAAGTATCCATCGAGATGTGGAACGTAGACGGGGACGATGATCCGGTGGAGTCCGTATCCGTCGAGGCCAGTTTCTGCTTTGGCCGGGTTCGCTCCTACTCGCATTTGTTGCCGTAAGCTTCCCACGGTTGATGGGCAGCCACCAGCGTGGTGATGAAATGGCCGGAAACGAGCGCCCGCCGCGTTTCGGTTGTCCGGGTGATGGGCCGGCCGTCCTCGTGATAAAGATAGCGGAACGGGAGCGCCCGCAGCAGGCGCAGGTGGCGATCAACCAGCAGCAGTCGCCGCCGGATTTTGGCCGGCAGGCTCTTTCCCACAAACCAGCGGCGATGGCAGAGGCTCTGCGCCAGAATCCACGGATGGATCGAAAGGTGCAAAACCAGGCCGGGGTGCGAAAAGAGCTGGCGCAAGTGCGGCAGCAACTGATACTCGCCGCCTTCGATGTCCATCTTGACGAAAACCTTGCCCGACCGGAAATCGTGCCGGGCGAAGAAGTCCGCCAGCGAGATTTTTTCAACCTCCCAGCTTGCCGATTCATTGGAGAGAAGGACGCTGGTCATCGAATCGCCCCCGCCGCCCCGGCTTCCCAGTCTGAGCGTGCCGGCTTCGTGATCCACCGCCTGCTGGTAAATCTGAATGCGCGGTCGCCACGCGGCCTGGGCATTGCTCTCGACGTTCCGCGACAACTCCTCGAACGCGACCGGGTCCGGTTCAAAGGCGTAAGCCGCCTTTGCCCGTTGCGCGGCGTAGAGCAGCGTCGGCCCGATCCACGCGCCGATGTCAATGTAGGTGCAATCCGGGGAGAGGAAGCGGTCGAAGATCGTGAAGGTCTGCGGTTCCCAGACGCTGGTCTCCAGCTTGCGCCAGAAATCATCGCGGTGATCGGCGGCGACGTTGAACTCAAGCCCGTTCTTTCGTACGACCTTCATTCGAACCACTGATGGGGAATAATTGCCGGCCCGTGTTTTCGTTTGACCGGGAAGTGGCCGGTGCCGAAAAAGTTGGAAGCCAGAACCTTCAGCTCCGCGGCGCGCAGGACGTAATCGGACAAGCCGCCGCGGAACGAGAGCCAGGTGTCAATGCCATAGGTCTCTTCCGTTAAAAGCAGGCGCGGGATGTGACAGGTCAGTTCGCCGCTGCCAGGCAGGACTTTGTTTTCCGCGACCTGGCAGAAGCTGGTGGCCAGCGCCGTCACCGGATGTCCCATCGAGTCTGTCAGCCGAAGGTAGAGCACCAGCTCTTCCGCTTTGATGCTTTCGAGTTGACTGGTGTAACCGACGACGATCTTGAGCGGCTCGCCTGAGGCAATCTGCTCGACGGGCTGGCCGTTCTCGTCGCAATACCGCAGCGCGTGGAGGCGGATGACGCCATCCCCCGTGCGGTCGTTGCGTTCCCGCAGGCTGACCTGCTCAGCGGACTGCTGGCTGGCGTAATAAGCGATCACTTCCTCCGGCGGGCCGATCCGCGCCACCTGCCCCTTTTCCAGCAGCAGCACGCGCGAAGCCAGGTGCGCGATGGCGGTCATATCGTGGCTGACCAGCAAGACCGTGCGGCCCTGCTGCGCGACAGCGCTCATCTTGCCCAGGCATTTGCGCTGAAAGGCGGCGTCGCCCACCGCCAGCACTTCGTCAACCAGCAGAATCTCCGGATCGAGATGCGCCGCCACGGCGAAGGCCAGCCGCAGGTACATCCCGCTCGAATAATGCTTGACCGGCGTGTCAATGAACTTCTCGACTTCGGCGAAAGCGACGATCTCGTCGAACTTGTGTTCGATCTCGGCGCGCCGCATTCCCAGGATCGCGCCGTTCAGGTAGATGTTCTCGCGCCCGGCCAGCTCAGGATGAAATCCCGTCCCGACTTCCAGCAACGAGCCGATGCGCCCGCAGATGTCGGCGTATCCTTCGGTGGGTTCCGTGATGCGCGAGAGGATTTTCAGCAGCGTGCTTTTGCCCGCGCCGTTGCGCCCGATGATGCCGATCACTTCGCCTTTGCCGACTTCGAAGGAGACGTCTTTCAAAGCCCAGAACGTTTCGCCGGTTGCTCTCGCTCTTCCGTTGCGATTCGCGGCGGAGCTGAGCGCGCGGAAAGGCCCGGTCAGCGCGTCGGTCAAAGTGTCGCGCAAAGTTTTGTACCCGCCTCTTCTGCCGCCCAGTCGGTATCGCTTCGAGAGCTTCTCTACGTGAATTGCAGCGTCGCCCATCGCCCGGTTCATAGCTTGGTTGCCGTCCTTTCGCTCAGCGCCAGATCGAGATTGATCCACTGCCAGACATAAAAACTGTTGTCGCTTTCGCCACGGCAATAACTTTTCCAGGCCGCTCGCACGACCTCGCGCTCAAGCCACGCGCCGCCGAAGCGTTCCAGCGAAGCTTCAATGCGACCCTCCGCCCAATTCTTCAACGGCCCTCGCAGCCATTCGCGCTGCGGCGTTTGCAGCGGGCGCTTGGGCGCTTCGACAACTCCCGCCGGAAGCAACTGTCCAGTCATCTGCCGCAGCATCCATTTGCCGGTCCCGTCGAAAATCTTTCGTTCCGGCCTTTGGCGCAGCGCCAGCTCGAAGAGTCTGTGATCGAGGAACGGCTCGCGCAATTCGGTCGAAGCCCTCATCGAGACGCGATCATTGAAACGCAGGCTGCGGGGAATTTTGGTGAACCGCGCGTCGCGGTATTGCAGGTTGCGCAAACGATCCGAGAATGGCGTCGGAGGATCGAAGGCTTCGGCCAGCGCGCGAAATTCCGGCGTCAGACAATCAGGTCTGACCGGAGAGTCTTTCGTTCCCTGAACCAGACCGGCTGAGTCTCCGTTGAGAGCTTTCGAGTAATAGTCGTATCCGGCCCATTGCTCATCCATCCCCTGACCGTCGAGCAACACGATCACGCCTTGCTCGCGGGCCTGCGCGAAGAGTTTGGCGTAAGCCAGCGTGGGCAATCCGCCGAACGGCTCGTCCTCGGCGGACTGCACCGATTCGGCCAGCGAGGGAACTTCTTCGGGCGCGAGCTGGACGGTCGAAAGCGGATGCCGCGTGCGCGCCAGCATCTGCCGCACCCAGGGCAGCTCGTCGTAATTCGGATCGCCACAGATGAAGGTGAAAGCCCGCGTCTCGCTCGCTTCGCCCTGAACCGCTTTGACCAGACCGAGCAGCGTTGATGAATCCAACCCGCCGCTCAGGTTGATGCCGACCGGAACGTCCGAGCGGAAGCGCAGGCGCACGCTCTCGGTCAACAACGAAAGATATTCTTCCTGCGTCTGTTCAATCGGTCGAGGATCATATTCTTCGCCCGCGCGCTCGGCCAGATCGTACCAGCGCGTGATCCGAACCTGGCCGTTCTGCCACGTGAGGTGATGGCCGGGCGGCAGCGCGCGAACGCCTTTCCAGAACGTCCGCTCCGAATGATCGTACAAACCGTGAGTCAGATAGTTCGCCCACGACTCTTCATCCGGCTCTGGCGCGACGCCTGCCGAGTGCAACGCTTTGATCTCGCTCGCCAGCATAAGTGCGCCATCGGAATTCAGATGGTAATACAACGGCTTGACGCCGAACCGGTCGCGCGCGGCGAACAACTTCTGTTCGCGCGAGTCCCAGATCAGGAAAGCGAACATCCCGATCAATCTGTCGAGACACGCCGCGCCCCATCGCTCGTAAGCCGCCAGTATGACCTCGGTGTCCGTGCGGCTGCGATAGTCGTAATCGCCCAGCTCAGCTTTCAATTCAAGGTAGTTGTAAATCTCGCCGTTGAAAACGATGCGGATCGAGCCGTCGTGATTCGACATCGGCTGGCGGCCTGCGGGCGAAAGATCAATGATGCTCAAACGGTTGTGCCCCAACCCGGCGATGGGGTCGAGATAGAGGCCTTCGGCGTCGGGGCCGCGATGACGCTGCGCGGCGACCATCGCCTCGAGCTGTGTTTGTCGCCAGTTCTGACCGAAACAGCCGCTAATGCCGCACATAGTTATTTCGAGAAGATGAATCGGTTCTCTCCGACGCCGTATTTGACTTCGGCAAACGGTTCGCCGCGATGGATGCGCTCGATGCGGTCGAAATCGCTGCCGCGCGTCAACCGTCTGATCGCGGTTGCACCGGCGGCTTCCAGGCAGGCGATGATTTCATCCGGCGTCAGCCTGACGTTGATCGGGACCAGGACGTGGTCGAGCAGGTAGAAGATGCGATTGGCGGGCGTGCCCAGCATTTGCAGCGCGCGTCTGGCTGCCTCGCTATCCAGCCCCTGTGTGATCACTCGCAGAATTTCGATCACGTCCCAGAAAAGCCCGCCGGGATTTTCGATCAGGTACAACCATCCGCCTCCGCCGGGTTTGAGCGCGCGCACGCATTCGGCGACGCCCGCTCGCCAATCAACGGTGTGATGAAGCACGCCGTTGGAGAAGACTACGTCGAAGGAATCGTCGGGGAAGGGGAGCTTCAACACGTTGCCCGGCTCGAAGGCGACGCCGCTGATCTTCGATTGCGCGATGCGTTGCCGCGCCGTTGCGAGGTTGAGCGGCGAGATGTCTACGCCGACAGCCTCTTTTGCTCCGAGCAAGCGCCAGGCGACGGTGTAACGTCCGCCGCCGCATCCGGCGTCGAGCACCCGCTGGTTCGACAGTTCGGAAAGATCAATGCCGTTCCGTTCGAGCCTCAGCTTCAGCAATCGCGCCGGCTCGTTCCAGTAGGAATCGGCGGAGAAGTTTTTGAACAACTGACCGTAATGTTCGCCGATGACCGCTTCGACCTGATCGTGGGCATTTTCGTTCGATCCGTTTTCAGCTTGAGACGGCGATGCCAATTCGCCGAAACCGGTCTTCGCACTCATCGTGAAAAACGAAGCGAGGTTTTCGAGCAACCGGTTGATCGCCTGCACCGGCTCTTCGCCTGAATCGAACGAGCGTTCCATTCCGTTGAAGAGGTAGGGCACGCCACAGGCTCTGGCGAACGACGACCAGTGGCTTCCATCCAGACTTCGTGCAGCCAGCACGGCCTCTCTCGCCGCGCCGGCAATCGGGCCTGAAGCGAGGCAGGGGGCGATGGCGATGTCGTTATCTTGAATTTGTTCGGTCAAGCTCTTTGATGTGGCTATGATCTCTTTCGCGCGACGCCGATTAGATGGAATGTGCCGAAAGACTGATCTTTCACCGGCGCGGGCGCCGATTGGATCGAGTTGATCAGGTTTCCGGCCATACTCAGCAGAGTCTGTTTCGGCTTTCTCACCGACCACGACTTCAAACCCAGCCGGTGAAACTTCCCGCCGCGAATCGCATAGTCAACCTCGACGCGGTCGAAATGCTTTGCCAGCAGCCGTCGCAGTTGCTCGCGGGTGTAGTGGCGTTTGTGATCGGGATTGGTGTTTCGGCAGTAATCGCCGTTCGGCGTGGTCATCAGAAAGACGCCGCCGGGTTTGAGCACGCGGTGCGCCTGGCGGACGAAGCGGTCGTCTTCTTCGACGTGTTCCAGCACTTCGACCGAAACGACCACGTCGAATGAAGCGTCGGGAAACGGCGCGCGCGTCATATCGCCGAGCACGATCTCGCGGATGTTGCTGCGCCGCTGGTAAATCTTATCCATCTGTCCGGCTGGAATTCCCAGGTTGAGCTGATGCTGCAGCTCGTTCTCGCGCGGCAGGTCAATGATCGTGACGTTGCCGGGCACGGCTATCGTGTAATGCGATTTGCGGCCACCGGCATCCAGAACCTCAGCCTTCGATGAACAGGTTCGGGAGAACGCGATCAGGCTTCGCCTCACTTTGCCGTACAGAGGCGGCAGAAAAGGCTCAAGGCAGATGTAGGCGAATTCAAAAGAGGTCATTGCGATTTTTGCGAGACCAGCTCTTCGGCTCGCTGCCAGTCTTCGGGAGTGTCAATGTTGACGCTGCGCTCCGCGCTCATCACGTAACCCATCAGCCGCGCGCCGTAAAAACTGTTCTGCTCCATCAACACTTCCCGCCGCGTCACGTAGACCGAGCCTTCGCGGTGAAAGGCCGGCGGCAGCTCCTGCCTTCGCGGAATCGGCGTCGCTTCGCCCGTGCTCAAGCGGAGCCATCCCTCGGCCTCCTCGAAATAGACCCAGTGCGGATTAAGCTCGGCAGGGACCGGAAGCATTGTGACGACGGCGTCAGCCTCGCTGATCTCCAGCAGTTGAATGCAGGCGTCAATGTCGTCTGCGCTGCGCAGCGGATTGGTCGGTTGCAGCAAACAGACGGCGTCGAATCGCTCACCCGAATCTTCAAGGAATCGAACTGCGTGCTGAACGACCGGCAGCATCGGCGTTTCGTCGCAAGCCAGTTCAGTCGGACGCAGGAAAGGCGTCTCCAACCCATAGCTTCTTCCGGCCTCGGCAATCTCTTCGTCCTCCGTGCTCAGGATCACGCGCGAGAGTCGGCGGGATGCGAGCGCAGCCTCAGCCGTGTAAGCCAACAGCGGCTTGCCGCAGAGCGGCTTGATGTTTTTGCGCGGCACACCTTTCGACCCGCCGCGAGCTGGGATCAATCCGAGGACGCGCATTCTTCGATACTCTTCAAGGTCAACTCGGCGCCTTCGCCGTCGTTGATGTAGTGCAATCGCTTTTGCACGTAAGGATCGAGCCTGCTCAATGCTTGCGCGATTCGCTCTGAAACGAAGCCGTCGCCATAAAGCGTGCTCGGCGCATAACGCCCGCGTCTCAACTGCTCGGTCGCGGCTTCGTAAATCAGATCGGCAAGCGGAGCGACGCGGGTGACGTGCAGATCAGTCTCGCGCCCTTCCTGGCGATGGCCGACCAGCACGACCGGCGTCCCGAAGTAGCTGGCGTCGCGCACGAAGCTGCTCGAATTGCCGATGGCGCAAGCGGCGTTGGCCAGAACCTTGAGGTAATTTTCGGGCGTCAGGTTGGTCAGCGTGCGCAGCCAATCGGGTTGTTTGTTGGTGCGGAAGACGCGGATGGCTTTGCTGATGTGATCCGCGCCCGCGTCAATATTGGGCCAGAGCAGGATCGTCTGCTTCCTCAACCGGTCGAGCGCGTCGAGCACGGCCTCCATCTGCGCCCGCTCGCCGCCGTATTCGGTGGTGGTCGGATGGAAGAGCACGAGCAGGTACTCTCGCGTCAAGTCAACGTGCACGCCCCAGCCGCCGGTGTTGACCACTTCTGGCGCCAGCGTCCGGTCGAGGTTGCGCGCGATGTCGCTCGACGGGCAGCCGACGGCCAGGATCGTGTCGGGACGCTCGCCCATTCGGATCAGGTAGTCGGCAGAGCGCCGCGTGCTCGGAAAATGGAAGTGCGCGAATTTGCTGATCGCGTGGCGCGCGCTTTCGTCAATCGAGCCGGAGACCTCGCCGCCCTGAATGTGCGCGATGCAGATGTTCATGTAGGCTGCGGCAATCGCTGCGGAGAGGGCTTCGTAGCGGTCGCCGATCAGCAGCACGACCTCCGGTTTCAACCGCTGGAACTCGCTGGCGAATTCGACTACGCCGAAGCCGACCGATTTGGCCATCGTCGCGGGCGTCGAGCCTTCAAGCTCGATGTAGATTTCGCCGTCAATCTCGAAGCCGTCTTCGCGCACGACGCGCGCGGGCTGATCGAACCGTTCGAGCACCATCGTGCCCGCGGCGACGATCTGCAACTCGAGCGCCATGGAGTGCGGATGTGCAGCGACGGCCTGCATCACTGGCTTCAGCCGTCCGTAGTTGGCGCGGTCAACCAACACGACGCAAATTTTTCGACGGTTACTCAAGATCATCCTCCGAGAGCAGGGTGTCGGCTGCGACCGCACGTTTCAGCCGCCGGTTGATCACTTCGCCCCATCGCGCAGCGGGAATGCCCGTGCCGGGTTTTTTGAAGGCGATGTCTTCGGCGGCGATGCAGCGTCCCACATCCAGGTCGCGCGATGCGGCGATGCTTTTGCCGAAGACTCTGCGCAACTCGCTCAGGTCTTCGGCCATCGCCTCTTTGTCCACCGGGTGTGCGAGCGCGCGCTCGATGAAGCGCACGCCTTCGACCAGTTGCTTCAATTCGGCAGTGGTGATGGACGCGACCACGTCGGGGCCGAAGCATTCGCGCGAGAAGGCGACGTGGACTTCGATGATCTTTGCGCCGAGCGTCGCGGCTGCGAGTCCGGCATAGATCGTCCCCGAATGATCGGACAATCCGACCGGGCATCGGTAACGCTCCCGCAGCTCGGCGATGACGTTCAGGCCAAGCTCCTCCGGCGGGCACGGATAAGCCGTCGTGCATTGCAGCACAACGACGGGCGCGCCGTTGCTCCGCGCGCATTCGACTGCGGCGTCCATCTCCGCCCACCCCGACATCCCGCTCGACAGGATCACCGGCTTGCCGGTTCGCGCCATCTTTTCGATCATCGGCAGATTCGAGACTTCGCCCGCGCCGACCTTCCAGGCGGGAACGCCGATGCGTTCGAGCAGCTCGACCGCTTCAAAAGAAAAAGCCGATGAGAGAAAGATCAATCCGCGTTCACGCGCGTGTCGGGCGAGCCCGCGCCATTGCTCTTCGGTGAACTCCATCCGCCGCCAGTAATCGTGGCGCGTGGCGTCCTGCGGGCTGAATTTGATTCGCCAGGGTTCACCCGGCGTGCTCTCGGCGGCGGCGATGTGCGTTTGGAATTTAACGGCGTCGGCGCCTGCGTTGGCGACGGCGTCAAGGTAGGCGTGCGCCGCGCCCAGGCTGCCGTCGTGCGTCTGCGCGACTTCGCCGATGATCAGGCAGCGGTTCGATAATTGTTCAAACAGTTTCTCAGACGACATCAGCGAAAGTCCTCTCCATTCGCCGGAAGTAAAAAGCGCCGCCGATCAAGATCAGCAGCGAAGCCAGCGACGAGACGATCAGCAGCGGGCCGACCGAACTCTTCACGCCGAACAGCGCCCAGCGGAATCCCTCGACCACTCCCGCCATCGGGTTCAGCCCGTAGATCGAGCGCAACGGTTCTTTCAACAAGCTGCTCGGATAGGCAATCGGCGTCGCCAGCATCCAGAATTGCGCGATGAATGGAACGACGTAACGGACGTCGCGGAACTCCACGTTCAACGCCGAGAGCCACAATCCCACGCCGAGTGCCGTGACGAACGCGAGCAGAATGAAGAGCGGCAAGAAAAGGATTCTGATTGACGGCGCGATTCCGAGCCACGCCATCATTCCGACGAGCAAGGCAAACGCGAGCGCGAAATCAACGACGCCCGAAAAGACAGTTGCCAGCGGGATGGTCAAGCGCGGGAAGTAGACCTTCGTGATCAGGTTCGCGCTGCCCACCAGGCTGTTCGACGATTGCGTCAACCCGTTTGCGAAGAACTGCCAGGGGACGAGCGCGGCGTAACAGAAGAGCGGATAGGGCAATCCATCCGAAGGGATTTTGGCCAGCCGGCTGAACGAAAAATAGAAGACCAGCATCGTGAACAGCGGCTGGATGATCGCCCACGCCACGCCGAGCGCGGTCTGCTTGTAGCGGACCTTGATGTCGCGCCAGGTCAGGAAGTAGAGCAGCTCGCGGTATTCCCACAATTCGGACAGCTTGAGCGAGACCCATCCGCGCGACGGTTCGATGCGCCGGGTGTGGGTTGATGGGTGAGCGCCGGAGGCGATGCCCGGTGATTTTGCGGCGTCGTTGGTCGTGTTCACGTGGAAGTCATATTGGCCGATGCCGGAGCCGCGATTGAACACACCTCCGTCCTGCAAGCACCGACCATAAAGGAAACCTCGTGTCGAGGCAGCTTCGATTTGTCAGAAACGCAAATTCGCTGTGAATGAATTGAGACGATGATTTTACAGACCTGCCGCTTCAGTCAAGGCAGTAAACACAGCCGCTTCGTTTGCGAAATCCGTTTGCGAAATCATGGGGCTATCAAAATTACGAAGAATCCAGGTGAGGGTGGAAGAGAACTGGCCGCAAGGGATCGGAATGTGTTCGTGGCGAGCGGCAAATGCCAAATCGTTAGCGCGTCAGCGCGAGGCGGCATTATACATACCGGCTCGGTTGGGTAAACAACTTTTTGATCTTCAGCTCAGCGCAAAAAGGCCGTGCGTGACGAGCTTAAGCTCAGTCGCGCACGGCCCTCGGTCTTCGGAATAACCGGGCTTTATTGCGAAACGTAGTTGCTGCGTGAAAGCTTCACTGTCGTTCCGTCAGGCTTGGTGACCACGCAGTCGCGGTTGCCGAGCGGGGTCTTGGTGGTCGTTTTCGCCGTCAGGATGATCGTGTCTTCCTCGATGCTGTTGATCGTGACGGTGATCAGCGATCCGCCTGAGCAGAACGAGCTGCAATCGAACCGCACCTGCGTGCCCTGAGTGAAACCCGTTCCGGTGACCGTGATAGTCGTTTGGTTGAATTGCGGAATCCTGGCCGGGCTTGCGCCGATGATCGTCAGCGGACGCGGCAGGACTTCCACCGCCTGCGGATCGGTCGTGCTGGCGCCGCCCTTGCCGTCCGCGACGGTCAGCGTGATCGAATGCTGGCCGACCGGCAGCGCGACCTCCACGATCGCGCCTTCGGCAATCTGCACGCCGTTGTCCTTCCAGACGTAGCTCAACGGATCGAGGTCGGGATCGCTCGATTGCGAGCCGTCCAGGCGGATCGTCGCGCCCTGCTTGCTGGTGGCCTGAACGGTCGGAGCCAAAGGCGCTGCTTTGGCAACCGGCGGACGATTGGTGTTTCCGCCGCCGCCGCCGCCACCGCCGCCACCGCCACCGCCGCCGCCGCCAGGCCCCTGGCCGCTGCCTGTCTCATCGTTCTCGACATCGCTGATCTGGATGCGGAACGGCAGCGTGGAGAAGCTGCTGCCTTTGTTGTCGCTGATGACGACGCGGACGTTGGTTGCCGCGGCCTGATCGCCCGGTTGCGGCGTGATGAGCAGCGTGGCTTTGCGCGCGACCGGATCAATCGCGTCAATGCGCGCATAGGCCGGGGCGTTCTGCAATGCGAACGTGACCGGATCGTTGTCCGCGTCTTCAGCCTGCAACGTGAACGAGCGCGTCTTGCCGGCCAGCACGTACTGATCGTTGAGGTTGTTCATGTACGGCGCTTTGTTGCGCGCCACGCCGCCGTTGGTCGGAAAGGTCGCAATGCCTTTGGTCACGTTCACTTCCATCGTCGCGGTCGCTTCATTGCTGGTGTTGTCGCGCGCTCTGAAGGTGACGACTGTTCTGCCGATAGGGAAGAGGCTGCCGGGCAGCTTCGACGCGGTGACGCCGACGAAGCCGTCAACCATGTCGTAAGCCACAGGCAGTGGGAAGTTGATCGCCGCGCCCGCCAGTGATCCGGTGACTTTGCTGATGTTGGTCGGCACGCCGCTCATAATCGGCGCGGTCGTGTCGCGGACTTCGACTAAAGTCGTCCTCGGCTCGCTCGTCAACGCGCTGCCGTCGGTCACGATCAGCTTGAGGTAGTGCGCGCCGATGCCCAGACGGAAATCCGAAACGGGCGCGGTCGAAATCAGCGTCTCGCCGTCGAACCACTTGAAGGTCAGCGGATCGTCAACGTCGGGATCGGTCGAGACGCGGCCATCCAGGCGAACGATCGTGCCGCGACCGCCGCGGGCTTCGGTGTAGACGTCAATCGGCTCGAAGTTGGCCGTCGGCGTGTGATTGTTCGGATTGGTCGCCGCCGTCTTCAGCACGAAGCTGTCGGTCGCGGCCAGGATGTGCAGCGTCCCGCCGCCGTTGAACCCGCCGGTCCAGTTTTCGCTGCCCGTCTGCGTGGTGAACGGCGCAGCCGGAAGGTTGTTGGCCCAGGCGAAGATCGGCGCGCCCGGCGCGAGCTTCAGCCAGCCGCGGTGGCCTCTGAGGATCGTGTTCGTGATCGGCGGCGCCAGCACGTTGGGTCTGACAGTTCCCATTCTCACTTCAATGCCGCCAATCGTGGCCGCGAACGAAGCAAGCAGCTCGTCAATGGCCGTAGCCTGAATCGAGCCGCGCGTGTTCACCTGATCGAGCAGATTGGCCGGCGGACGCGCGTAACCGAGCGTCGTCGTGTTGTCCGCCTGGCTGGCCAGCGCGGCTATCGCCAGGGTCGAAGGCAGACGGTCGTATTGTTCGTCGTTGAACACGACGTCCGACGTTTGCACGTCGTCGTTGCGGGTAACTGCGCCGGACGAATTCTTCGCCACCGCGAGCGCGTTGTAACCGGCAGCGCCGCCGTTTTGCTCGCGCACCCGGCAGCTTCCGATCAGGTAGTTGAAGCTCACCGGCAAGGCGCGATTGTCAATCACCAGCGCGAAGACCCAGCCCTTCTGGTGCGGCGCGAATTCGTTCGGATCAATCGTGGCGGTCTGGTTGGGGAACAGGTTGATGATCGTATCCTTCATCAACGTCTGGTCGGCCAGACCGGTGAAGAAGACGCGGACGCGGACTTTCTGCGTCGGATGCGTGTTGGTGAGGTTGATCTGCGAATCTCCGTAAACGCCGCTGGTGAATCGCGGATAGACCAGCGCGCTGCCAGCTTTCAGCTCGCTTGCGCCGAGCGATCCGCCGATGGCGTCGGGTTGATTCCAGGTCGGCGAATCGTTCGCAAAGCTTGGCGGGACTGAAACCGGGACCTTCATCGTGAATGAATCGAGACGGCCGAGCGCCGGCATTTGACGCGCGCTTCGCTGCGGCGCGCCGACGCCGTCGGTCAGACTCATTCCGAGCAGCGGGACAGGGATGTTTTCAACCGTCGCCGCCGCAAAGCTGCCCCAGCCCGGACGCGTCGGCGAGATGAAGCTGTTCAGAGCCGGGTTCGTCCAGATGCCGCTGACCGCAGCATTCAATCCGCAGGAGTTTTCGATCACCGCTGGAAAGGGGCGACCGCTCTGGTCGTAGGCAATCGCAGTGATCCTCAGCGCCTGCGAGGATGCACCGCTCAAATCGGCCGGCGGGCTGTAGACCGCGACATCGGTGCGCAAGGCGGGCGTCGGCCCGGCGTTCGGGTCCTGATTCTGAATGCTGTCGAGCGCGATCAACTGCGGCAGACGGTCGTAATCGGTGTCGTTGAACTTCACGTCGGCTGACGTCGAGCCTTCGCCGAACGCAACCGCTCCGGCAGTGCGTTTGGCGACGCCGACGGTGTTGTAGGCTGCCTCGTGTCCTACGGCGTCGCGTAGGCTGGCGCTGCCGATCAGCCAGTTGAATTGCGCCGGCGCGCCCTGAGCATTGACGGCGACGGCGATGATGTAACCGGTCTTGCCCGGGTCTTCGATGCTCATCATCAACGTGCGCGTCTGATTGGCGGCGAGATTCAGGAACTGGCTGGCGACCGTGCAATCGCGCACGAAGAACAGCCGCAGCGTGACGCCGTCGCGCGGATTGGTGTTGGTCAGCGTGACCAGCGTGTTGACGCTCGACGGATTGGCGTTGTCGCTCGTGTATTTGTGGAAGAAGAGAATGCTGCCGGCCTTGTTGTTGCTGATGGCGCTCTTCGGCGCGTTGGAGCCAACCTGGGTGATGCCCGGCCCGACCTGGGGCTGGTCGCTTTGTAACGCGGCTGCTGAAGCCGGATTGGATTTAAGCGCACTATCGGCTGCGGAGGCCGGGCGCAGCAGCGTCACGCCCGAAGCGATGATCGCCAGCGCCAGCGCGCCCGGAACAGCCCGGCGGGAGAGTGTGAAGTATGAACGTAACGAATTCATTTTTGTTTTTCTGTGTTCGCGAGGATTAGACTGCATAACAAATATCTCCACGTTGGCAATCGCGCGGGAATGAGAAGCCTGCCCCGAACGATTTGAAGCCGTTTCAATAAGACACTGATTCGGAGCGCGAGGTTTCAATCGGCCAACCAGACCGAGAGGCCAGTGGATTGAGTAACAGACTTGCTGCGGGGCATGGCGGACAAGCTCGAAAAATTATGTCCGCAGGGACGGGGTTACGGACGATTAGGGCGCTGTGGATCCAGGAGCCGTGAGGCGCGCCCTAAGCGACGCGGAGAGTAACATAACCGGCAGAACCCCGCAATATAATTTACATTCAAAGCTTTCCGGGACTTTAATATGGCGTACTGTGGAACAGACTTTAGTCTGTTCAGGATGCGAACAGACTAAAGTCTGTTCCACATCTGCTGACGAGTCGCCACCGGCTGTGCGCGATGATCGCCAAGCCACTCAGATTACCGCGACGTGCTCGACAGACGGCGCGCGCTGCTGCTGATGGACGATGCCGGTTGCGCTCTCACATTTCCTGCTCGCAGATTGAAGATCAGTTTGTTTGACTCACACTCTTCAGCCGCTATAATCGCTCTGGCGAAATGATCACAGCAATCATTTCGTTAGCTCGTTCAAGCAGGAGTCGTATCAACGAGGGCAATCAACTATGCAACAACCCGTCATCATCAGCGCCGCTCGCACCGCCATCGGAAAATTCCAGGGATCGCTCAAGCCATTCACTGCGCCGCAGCTCGGCTCGATCGCCGTGCGCGGGGCCATCGAGCGTGCGGGCATCGAAGCGTCGCAGGTGGACGAAGTGATCATGGGCTGCGTGCTGCAAGCGGGCTTGGGACAGAACCCGGCGCGCCAGGCGGCGCTCGGCGCGGGAATTCCAAACAAAGTCGCTGCGCTCACCGTCAACAAAGTCTGCGGTTCGGGTTTGAAGGCCGTGATGTTGGCTGCACAATCCGTCGCGCTCGGCGACAACGAGATCGTCGTCGCGGGCGGGATGGAATCAATGTCGAACGCGCCATACCTGTTGCCGAAGGCTCGCGACGGTTATCGAATGGGCGACGGCGAGATCGTTGACTCGATGGTTCACGACGGTCTGTGGTGCGCGTTCGATGGCTGGCATATGGGCGAGACCGGCGAAGTCGTCGCCGAGAAGTACAACATCAGTCGTCAGCAGCAAGATGAATACGCCGTCAATTCGCAGCGCCATAGCCTGGCCGCGATCAAAGCAGGAAAGTTCAAAGACGAGATCACTGCGGTCGAGATTCCGCAGCGCAAAGGCGAGCCTTTGATCTTCGACACCGACGAAGGGCCGCGCGAAGATTCATCGCTCAATGGCCTGGCGAAATTGAAACCGGCGTTTCGCGCCGGCGGCACGGTGACTGCGGGCAACGCTTCGACGATCAATGACGGCGCGGCTGCCTGCGTCGTGACGTCACTCGAAGTGGCCAACCGGCTTGGCCGCGCGCCGATGGTTCGCATCGTCGCTCAAGCCACCGCGGGGGTTGAGCCGAAGCTGGTGATGATGGCGCCGGTTGACGCGGTGAAGAAGGTCGCCGCGAAGGCCGGGTGGAATTTGAGAGACGTTGAGTTGTTCGAGTTGAACGAAGCCTTCTCTTCGCAATCGGTGGCATTGATCGAGCAGTTGAAGCTCGATCCAGCGAAAGTGAACGTGAATGGCGGCGCGGTGGCGCTCGGCCATCCGATTGGAGCTTCGGGCGGGCGCGTGCTCGTCACCCTGATTCACGAGATGATCAAGCGCGAAGCCCGTCGCGGCATCGCGAGCTTGTGTTTAGGCGGCGGCAATGCGGTGGCATTGGCCGTCGAGAGGTAACAACTGTCGGTTGTCATTTGTCAGTTGCCGGTCTGCCGTCCGGCGATTGACCTCCTCACGACTGACCGCTGACTTTGGCGTCCTATGATTTTTTGCCAGCGTTGTAAGAAAGCCAATCCTTCCGACGTCGAGTATTGCGGAGAATGCGGCGCAATGCTGATGCTCGTCTCGCGTCCGCACGGCTCTTCTCTGTTCGATGTCGGCGAGAATACCCTGGAAGAGCATCTGCTCGAACGCATCAGCGCGCTCGAATCGGCGCTGACGCGGGCCAACGACCGGTTCGAGCAATTGCTGGACCTGGCGCAGCAACAGGCGACGGGCAGCTTTTACGACCATATGATGCTCGAAGCCCTGACTGAAATGCTGGCCGAGACGCAAGCGGTCAATCCCGAAGAGCTCGAGCAGCGCTGGCGCAATCGGGTCGCGCGCCATTACGAAGAGACGGCCGAGCGCGAACGGCTGGATGAGCGCTGCGAACAGATCATCTCGGCCTTTCGCGGCTCGGAGCGCGAGGATTTCATTGATCAGGTTGAGGAAGGAACTCTGCTCATCAGCGAAGGCAGCACGCGAAGGGGCTTGCGAATGCTCGAAAGTGCGCTGACCCTCGATGGACACAACGCCGAGCTGAGCTTCACCATCGGCGAATACTATTTCAATCTGGGCAAATCGGGCGACGCCGCCGTCTTTTTGCGCCGCGCGCTCGATGAACAGGGCGATCATTTCGGCGCGCGCCTGCTGCTGGGGCTGCTCAGCGGCGATGAAGGCGAGGCCGAATCGGCGAAGATTCACCTGCAACGCGCGCTGGCGCTGGACGAGAACTCGTTCGCCGCGCATTACGGTCTGGGGCGGCTGTTTGCCCGCGAAAGCGATCTGAACGAAGCCCTGACGCATTTGAAACGCGCGCTTGAGATCAACCCTTCGCCGGAGATGTATTACCTGGTCGGACGCACCTACCTCGAACAGGGCCGCGCGGATAAGGCGATGAAGCATCTGCAAAAAGCCGTGCGGCTCGATCCGCATTTCGACATCGCTCAATACAGCCTGGGCTTCGTTTACTGGCAATCGAATCGCACCAGCGAAGCCCGCGAGCATTTCCGTCTGGCATACGAGATCAATCCGCAAGAGTCCGACTATCGCGCGGCAGTGCAGGCTCGCGCGGGCGACAAACTGCCCACGCCGCCCGCCCTCGGCTGGTCGAGCATCTTCCCTCGCCGCAAAATCAAACTCAGCGAATCGCGCTTCGTCGAATTGCTCTGGCGCGATCTCAACGCGTTCTCGATCTCTCCCGCTCCGCTGCGGAAGACCCCGCGAAAGTAGCAGGCTGAACACCTTTAGCGAAGGAACGATTTATGAGCGCAGTATTGATTCCGAAGAAGACTGAAAAGCCGGCGCGGAAGACCGCGCCGTCCGATCATCAGCCGGATTTACAGGCCATGGTGGTTAGACTCGGCCCGCTCAAAAACCGTTTGACCGATGACGAATTCTTCGAGTTCTGCCTGCAAAATCGCGAGCTGCGGATCGAAAGAACGAGCGAGGGTCAAATGATCATTATGATGCCGGTTGGCGGCGAAGGCTCCAACCGTAACTTCAATCTCACAGGTGAATTTGCAGCGTGGGTGAAATCAGACGGCACGGGAGTAGGATTTGACTCTTCCGGGGGTTTCATTCTTCCCAATGGCGCAGAGCGTTCGCCGGATGCTGCCTGGATTCGACTCGATCGTTGGGAGGCGATTCCCAAAAAACTGCGGAAGAAATTTCCGCCGATCTGCCCGGACTTTGTTATTGAGTTGAGATCGGAGACTGATTCGCTCAATGATTTGAAAGCCAAGCTGGAAGAATACATTGCCAACGGCGCGCAGCTCGGCTGGCTGATTGATCCGCGCGAGAAGAGAGTCCACGTTTATCGCCCGAACGCCGAGGCCGAGATACTCGACAACCCGAAAGCCATATCAGGCGAGCCTCTACTCAAAGGCTTCAGGCTCGAGCTCGCTGGCATCCTGGATTAATCGCCCATTTCAACCGGATCGAAAAACCTCGATCAAGTTGAGCCATTCCCGCGCGGGCGTGCTATAATCGCCGCCGTTCAGCCGCAGACAAAAGAGATCGAACGACCGAAGCGTCGAGGAGAGTTGAGTTCTTAGCTGACATCATCGAATTCCCATGCCTTTCTTTAACCACAGTGGTGTGACCGATGAAGAAGATTGAGCATCCTGCCTGAGAGCGTCGCCATTTCGATTGAAGCCAATCGAAACTGGCAGCGGGCCGCTTACAAAGGCTAGTCATCAACCTCGCCGGCTCACTGGCCGGCAAAACCAAAGGAAAGACTAAAATCATGGCAATGGAAAAAAGCGAAAAGGCGAAAGCTGTTGAAGCGGCGTTACTCAATATCGAAAAGCAATTCGGCAAAGGCGCGATCATGCGTCTCGGCGATCATAAGTCCGAAGAGATACCGGTGGTTTCGACTTCGAGCATTGGCCTTGACTTTGCCATCGGGGTCGGCGGATTGCCGCGCAGTCGCGTCGTCGAAATCTTCGGCCCTGAAAGCTCGGGCAAAACCACGCTGGCGTTGCACGTCGTCGCCGAAGCCCAGAAGGCGGGCGGCATCGCCGCCTACATTGACGCCGAACACGCGCTCGATGCGAAATACGCCGAAAAGCTCGGCGTCAACATCAACGATCTGTTCGTCTCGCAGCCCGATTCAGGCGAGCAGGCGCTGGAGATTACGGAGTCGCTGGTGCGGTCGAATGCGGTTGACGTGCTGGTGATTGACTCCGTCGCCGCGTTGACTCCGCGCGCTGAGCTGGAAGGCGAGATGGGCGACAGCCTGCCGGGCTTGCAGGCGCGGTTGATGTCGCAGGCGCTGCGCAAGCTGACTGCCGTCGTTGGCCGGTCAAACACGTGTCTGATCTTCATCAATCAGATTCGCGAGAAGATAGGCGTAATGTTCGGATCGCCAGAGACCACGACGGGCGGGCGGGCGCTGAAGTTCTATTCATCGGTGCGTCTGGACATTCGCCGCATCACTTCGATCAAGGACGGCGAGAGCGTCGTCGGCAATCGCACCAAAGTCAAAGTCGTCAAGAACAAAGTCGCGCCGCCGTTCAAAGAGGCCGAGTTCGACATTATGTACGGCGAAGGCATCTCGAAGTTTGGCGAGTTGATTGACATCGGCGTCGAGCACAAGATCGTTGACAAAGCCGGCGCGTGGTTTTCTTACAAGGGCGAGCGATTGGGTCAAGGCCGCGACAATTCCAAAAACGCATTGCGAGACAATCCTCAGCTTTGCGCGAGGATCGAGGCCGAAGTCCGCGCCGCATTGGGCATAGGCAAACCGCAAGCGCAGACGGCAGCGGCTCCGGCGGCGGCAGAACCGGCGAATGCGCCGAGCAGCAAGCGCGGCGCTGCGAAAGCCACAGAAGAATAGTTTGGTGAAGGGGGGAAAGGGTGAAAGGCTGAGAGGGTGACTTATTGATCCGGTCACCCTCTCACCCCTTCACCTTTCAGCTATGGCAAAACGACTGACACAACTGGTTGATTGCGCGGGTTGAGCGTCGAAGCTCTCGCCGAGCGTACTCGCCCAGGTTCTGGGCAGCTTACCCCGTCAACCGCACAATCCCGATCTGATCGTCGGCTTCGAGACCGCCGATGATGCCGCAGTCTATCGTTTGCGCGACGACCTGGCGTTGGTTCAGACCGTGGACTTCTTCACCCCCATCGTTGACGACCCATACGATTACGGACGCATCGCCGCGCTCAATTCGATCAACGACGTGTGGGCGATGGCGGGCACGCCGATCACCGCGATGGCCATCACCTGCTTCCCGAAGAAGGGCGTGGACTATTCGATCCTCGGCGAGATTATGCGCGGAGGCCTGTCAATATTGACTGAAAACGGAGTGATGCTGGTTGGCGGCCACAGCGTGGAGAACGAGCAGATAATGTTCGGTTACGCCGTCACCGGCTTGATTCATCCCGATCAGGTCGCGGCCAACGCTGGCGCGCGCGTGGGCGATGCGCTGATTCTGACCAAGCCCATTGGCACGGGCGTCATCTCAACCGGCATCAAATTCGGCAAAGCCAGCGCACAGGAAGCCGCCGCCGCAACCGGGACGATGCTCAGCTCCGGTCGCAAAGCCGCCGAAGCGATGCGCGAATTCGGCGTGCGCGGCGCCACAGACATCACGGGCTTCGGCTTGTTAGGCCACGCCTGGGAATTGGCGAAAGCCAGCAACGTCACGCTCGAAATCGTCGCCGAACGCGTGCCGGTGCTGCCCGGCGCGCTGGAACTGGCCCATCGCAAGCTGCTCACCAAAGGCGACAAGGTCAATCGCGAATACGTCGGCGGCGACGTGATGATTGATACCGGCATCACCAGAGAGACCACCAGCCTGCTTTACGACCCGCAAACGGCCGGCGGAATGCTGATCGCAATCGCGAATGATCGCGCCGAGGCGATGCTCGAACGGTTGCGCGCAGACTACGCTCAGGCAGCGATCATCGGGCGCGTGATTGATTATGATGGCCGCTCGGTGGTTGTAATCTGACGGGCTGATTCGCACATCTTTGACGCCTTGATCCTTTGGGTTGATTTCAGGTGCGGCTCAATCAAGCCGTAATTCCGCCCGAACCTTCTTCACTCCGTTAACCATATTCTTCAGCTTCTGCCTCGCTGCCCAGCGCGCAGTCTGGCTCAATCCGCAATCGGGCGCGAACGACAAACGATCCGCCGGGGCGTACTTCAGGCAGAGCCTCACGCGCTCAGCCACATCATCCGGTGTCTCGATGTAATAGCTTTTGACATCAATGACGCCGACCGCCACGTCCATCCGCTCGGCGATCTCCGCGATGATCTCGATCTCGGCGAATTCGCGGCTGGCCATTTCCAGATGAATCTCGTCAACCTCGATCTCCAGGAACGCGGGGAACATTGGCTGGTAAGTTCGCTTGCCGACCGCGCGCGCTTTGTAATTGCCGAAGCAGGCGTGGGTCGAGAGGCGACATTTGCCGGCGACCGGCTCGACCGTGCGGTTGAAGATGTCCGCGAAACGGCGCGGGTCTTCGCGGTGGGCGTAACAACTCATCGAAGGCTCGTCAACGGTGATCTCGTGGCAGCCCGCTTCGACCAGCGCGACCAATTCGTCGCGCACAATCGGCAGCAGCGCTTCGGTGATGTCGAACCGGTCGGGATATTGTCCCTCCGGCAGCAGGCGCCCGCTGAGCGTGTAAGGGCCAGGCACGCTGGCCTTGAGCGCAGGGCCAGCCGGAGCGAGCCGTTCGAGCCGCTTCCATTCTTCGACCACTCCCAGCCCGCGTGGCGCGCGCAGTTCGCCGATGATCTTGTGTTTGCCGCGTTGATCGTGTGCTGGCGGGCCGAAACGCCGCGCCAGCGATTGCTCCAACTCGATGCCTTCGAGAAAGCCGTAAAACGAAAGGTTGAAGTCGAGCCGCGTCTGCTCGCCGTCGGTGATCACGTCCAAACCGGCGGCGACCTGATCGTGGATGGCGGCAATCACCGCGTCTTCCTGCAACTCGGCGCGGTCTGCTTCGCCGAATTGATCGAGGTGTTGGCAGGCGAATTCGAGCCAGCCAGGGAAGGGATAGCTGCCGATGACGGTTGTTCGTAGCGGTCGTTCTTTCATCTCGTTATCCACTCACGCGCCATCCCGCGTCCACGCTCAGGATTTCGCCTGTGATGTTGCGCGCATCATCGCTCAACAAAAATAACGCTGCGCGCGCTACATCGTCCGCTTCGATCAAATCTTCCGCGAGCGGCTGTTTTGTCTTGATGAATTCGAGCAGCTTGGGATTCTGCTGCGCCCGCTGGCTCATCGGCGTGCGCGTCAGCCCAGGCGCGATGGCGTTGACGCGAATCTTGCTCGGCGTGTAGTAAGCCGCCATCGCCTCGGTCAACCCGATGATCGCACTTTTGCTGGCAGCGTAAGCGTGCGTGGCGAAAAACTTCGGCTCCGGCGAAAAAGCCAGCACGCTGGCCATGTTCAAAATCACGCCGCGCAGTCCATTCTCGCCGACCGGTTGATCCAGCATCTGTCGAACGACGGCGCGGCACATCAGGAACATACTTTTGACGTTCGTCTCCATCGTCACATCCCAGCCTTCGTCGGAGCATTCGTGGATCGGGCCGTCGCCGAATCTGCGTCCGCTGATTCCCGCCACGTTGAAGAGCGCGTCAATGCGATTGTGTCGCGCGAGGCAGCCAGCGACGGCTCGATCAACTGCTTCACTGAGCGTCAGGTCGGCGACGTGGTAACTGCAACCGATTTCTTCGGCCAGCGCGCGGCAACTCTCTTCATCGCGGCTGACGACGTAGACCAGCGCGCCTTCGCTCGAAGCCAGCCTGGCCGTCGCCGCGCCGATGCCCGTCGAGCCGGTGATCAGGCAGACTTTGTTTTGGAGCCTTCCATTCATTGATACAGATGCGCGAGGCTGCGACGGTAAGCTTCGTAAAAACGTTCGAGCTGTTCAGCCGCGCTCGCATTGCCCACGAACTGGTGCGACGGCAACAACTCCGGCTTCACGCCGCGTTCCAGCAGCGCCTCGGCGACGCGACATCGCAACATATTGACGATCATCGCGCCGGTCACGGTCGAAGCGGGCCCGGTGCGCCATTCCAGACCTTCGAGTTCGACCACGCAATCTCCCGGCGGGCAGCCGTTGTCAATCACCACGTCGGCTACATCAATCAGCTTCTTGCCCGAAGAATGCGCGGGCGTTGACTGTTCGCAGTGTTGGCGCGAGCACATCGCGATCACGGGCATCCCGCGACGCTTCGCGCCCAGCGCCATCTCGACAATCACCGGGCGAATGCCGCTGGTGGAAATGACGATGAACGCGTCGTGCGGGCTGAACTTGAAGCTCTTCAAAATCTCTTCGGCGTAGCCTTCGTACTTTTCTAGGTGGAGCGGGGCGCGCAGCCCGTTCGCGCCGACAATCGCCGCGTGGTTGGATAATGACAGTTCGACCAACGCCACAAAGCCTGGGAAGCAGCCCTGGCGCGGCGTCATCTCTTCGCACATCATCCGCGAATGGCCGGCGCCGAAGAGGAAGACCAATCCGCCGCGCGCGATTGAATCGGCGCAAATCCCGGCGGCCTGCTCAATCGCCGCCAACTGCGTTTCGCGGACGTGATTGAGCAGTTGCAATGTTTTGTCGAAGTAATTTGCGGCTGCGTTCATTTCCATCATCTCAAGTCATCGGCAATTGTCGCACGCTGCCTGGCGTTTTCACCGCGCCTTCCGCTGCGCTGGCGATGGCCGCAAAACAAAGACCCAGGCTTCGCAGATTGTCGCGCGCGCTGTCGGCCGGTTCGCGGCTCTCTTCAATCGCGCAGAGCAGCTCGCCCATCGCGCCGTGAAATCCCTCGCGGAACCACGTGCCTTCCAATTGCGGTCTTGCGTAACCATCAGCAGTGTAAAGCGTGACGGTTTGCTCCGACAGGCTTGGGCCGGCGCTGATGATCGTTCCGGCGGAGCCTGCCACGACGGTTCGATCTTCCTGACCGAGCGTGACGTTGGCGTTGAAGACGAGCGACGCCTGCCCATCCTCGAATTCGATGGTCGCTTGAGCCAGCATCGGTGGCTTCGCCCGTTGCCCGGCGGCGCGCGTGGCGAATGCGCTGACTCGCAGCGCTTTTCTGTCAGCAAAGAAATGCGAAGCCAGATCGAACCAGTGAACGCCGAAATCGTAAAGCACGAGGCTTTCGATCTCTTCAAACTTCGTTCCGATGATCCAGTTGTGATCCCAGTGCGCGCTGAAATGCGCGCTCATCAATTCGCCGATCAGCCCGGCTTTCAACGCCTGCCGGATGAAGCTGAAATGCGGCGCCCAGCGTCCGTTTTGATTGACGGCCAGTTTGACCCCGCGCGCGCCGGCCATCTCGACCAGCCGTTCGCCGACATCCAGGTCAACGACAAACGGTTTCTGGCTCAAAACGTGTTTGCCCGCGCCGAGAGCCGCTTCGATGATCTCGACGCGATCCTCCGGATGCGTGGCGATGTCAACAACCTCGATCTCGTCGCGGCGCAACAACTCGCGGTAATCGGTCGTGACGAAGGCTTCGGGGTAGAACTTATCTCGATAAGCTTGCGTTTTGCTTTCGGTGTGGTCGCAGAGCGCGGTCACGTGGAAGCCCGCGTGGCGATAGGCGTTCAGATGCTGGACGACTATGCCGCCGCAGCCGATGACACCGATCGCCGGGTTGTAGCTTTTCGGATTGCGCGGCTTGTAATCGAGCGCGGGCGCGGCGATCTGTGCGCCGGTCTGCGTTTTGCTCAAACCGTAGTCGTCCGCGAGTGTTTCGGCCATCTCAACTCACCAGCTTTACCGTGCGCTTCTCCCTCGCGCTGATCACCGCCGTGTCAACGATCTGCTGTCCGATGCGGCTCAGCGCGGGCGAGAGCGGCCCTGCGACAGGCTCGCCCGTTTCCAGACAATGAATCAGATACTGAATCGGATTCTGACGCGGCGGATACAATTGATCCACCGGAACCTCGCGCGCCGGCCTGTGATCCGTGGTTTGCAGGCGGACGACCGGCTCGAAATCATAGCTGCTGATCGTGCCTGCGCTTCCGACAATGACGAAACCGCATTTCGGCTGCGGCTGACTCATCCACGGGTCGGTGAACGCGCCCCAGCGCGTTTCGTATTTCGACAGACCGTATTCGTAGCGCGCAATCGTCACGCTGTGTTCGTCAACTTCCAGTCCGGCTGGCTCGTCAACGACGGTCGTAACTTCAATCGGCGCGCGCCCGCTGTGAAACCAGGTGCCCAGCGTGACGCCGTAGCCCAGATAATCGAGCAGCGAGCCGCCGCCGCTCGCGCGCTTGTACCACCAACTGTGCGGCTTCTGCCGGTTGACCTCTCCTTCGCTGACCTCGACTTTGTCCGCCACGTGGTAGAGCGGCCCGCGATTGCCGTCGTAGTAATGAACTTCGATCACGTCGCCTATCAAACCTTCGTCAATCAAGCGTTTCGCCGTGCGATGCGTCGGATACCACGCCAGCGGCCAGTTGATGACCATCGTTTTACCCGCAGCTTCCATCGCGCGGATCATCGCGTCGGCGTCGGCGAGCGAAGCCGCCATCGGTTTTTCGATCAGGATGTGGACGCCGAAGGGCGCGACCTTTTCGACGCACTCGGCGTGGCGCGCCGTCGCCGGGCAAAGGATCACAATGTCGGGTTCGGTCTGTTCCAGGCATCGGCGATAGTCGGTGAAGATGCGCTCCGGCGGAATTGCGAAGTTGCTCGCCGCCGTTTGCATTCGCGCCGGGTCATCATCGCAGACGCCGACGATCTCTGCGCGCGGATGTTCGTGCGCCATTCGCAGCAAATCGCCCATGTGCATGTGATCGAAATTGATGCCGACGATTTTCATATCACTTGATGGTTGGCTCTCCTACCAGCTAACTGCGTGTTCCACTTTCGCCCCAGTCTCCCACCACGCCAACCCGCTGTGGCGCACGCGAACCACTTTGCCCATGCGCTGCGCCTGAGTTCGGAACGAAGGATGGCGCAGGAAGCGACGGATGTATTCGGCGACTTCTTCGGGTAAGACATCAAGGTGAACCAAACAATAGCCGCTGTGCCGCAAATTCGGTTTATAAAAGTCCTCGTCGCGGGTAAAGAAGGTCGGTCTTCGCAAGGTGGGAGCAAAGGAATGATTTCATCGAGATCATCCATTCCTTTGCGCCCAATCTCGGTACCGATATGACGGAAGTGAATCTTCCAGTCTCGAAGCTGCTTGCGTTGAGCGACATCAATGTTTTCATCGAGTATGTTCATGCCGCGCGCCGCCGCTTTTCAATCTTCTCAATCAAGGTTTGATTAGCCAGATTGACGGCTTCCGCGATTGCCGCGTGGTTGATGCTGTTATCGTATGCCTCAATGATCCAGGCCCAATCTTTACCCTGTCCGACATAATGGAGCACGTCTTTGACCAGTATGCGTGTGCCCTTGAAGGTCAGGTGACCGTGGCAAATCCCAGGATCGGAGACGATATATTGCCCATATTCCTTTCGTTTTCTTGCAGCCATTGTTCGTACCTCATCGGATTCAGGCTTCGGCGAACGCCCGTTGAAGTCGCGCGTGATTGAAAATCGCCCGCGCGTCGTCAGACTTCGGTGAAGCGCAATGATAAACGCGGGATTCGCGCGCGTAAATGAAAACGGCGCGCCTGCTCGCTGAAGATGCGGAAAAATTGACAACGCGCCGATCACAATTCAGAATGCGCGACGCTTGGCGAAGCGTTGACGCAATCGTTTCAATTCAACACTCAAACAATGACGCGGAGGTGAAGATGCGAAGACTCGAAGGCAAAGTCGCGCTGGTGACCGGGGCAAATCGCGGCATCGGCCGCGGCATCGCCGAAGCTTTCGCCGCAGAGGGCGCGGCTCTGACTCTGATGGCTCGCGACGCCGCGCTGCTCAATAAAACGGCTGAAGCGTTGAACCAGAGCGGAGCCGATGTGCTGGCTGTTCCCGCCGACGTGACCGATGAGAAACAGGTCGGCGATGTTTTTCGTCAGGGCCTGGATCGTTTCGGGCGGCTGGACATTCTGGTCAACAACGCGGGCACATTCGAGGGCTACGGCCCGATTGACCAGGTTCCGGTCGAAGTCTGGGACAAGGTCGTGGCCGTCAACCTGCGCGGCCCGTTCCTCTGCACGCGCGAAGCGTTTCGGATTATGAAACAACAGCGCGGCGGACGGATCATCAACATCGGATCAATCGCTTCGCAGCGCGTGCGCCCGCATTCGGCGGCCTACAGCACGACCAAGCACGGGTTGTGGGGCCTGACGCAGGTGACCGCGCTCGAAGGCCGCGATCACGGCATCTCGTGTGGGGTTTTGAATCCCGGCAACGTGCTGGTCGAAAAGCGCGTGGGCACGCCCGAACCGATGATGAGCGTTGAAGACATCGTGCAGGCTGTGGTGGCGATGGCCGCGCTGCCGCCGCACGTCAATATGCTCGAAGCCACGGTCTTGGCGGTCGAGCAGCTTTTCCTCGGGCGCGGGTGAACTGCGGGGAGCGCGCGCCCATTGATTTCTGCATAGAGGATGTGTGATGAGCGCCAAGAATAAGGTTAGGAAGTTATGGCAGGTCGGAGACCTGTTCCACGTTTTCTCCCGCTATCCGCGAAAGCGCGGTGTTCCCAAGGTTGATCGCCTGGCGGGAGTCTTGAGAAAGGGAATTGTGGCGCCGGCCTCGTGCGACGATGGAACCGTCTTTTCCGACCTGAACCTGGAGGTCGTTGGGTCGTCCGTGCCGTATGACAGCCTGATATTTCTTCACCGGTTTGGTCCAAAGTCAGCCATCTACACAATTTCTGATCCAGGCCGGGTGGCGGTCTTTATCGCTCCTGAAATCTCTGTGCTGACGCCCGAAGAGATGGGTCGCAATTGGGCCATCCTGTGCCAGGATGAGGTCTATGTGCGAGACAGAATCGGAGTGGAGGATTTGATCGGCGTCGCTGTGCACCCGGCGGACGTTGACTCGGTGATGGAGAAGTTTCTGGCGGATTTCGAGCGCCTTGGGATTCCACTCTACCTTTACAATGGAACCGCCGTCTGGCCGCAGGGATAACCCTGCCAGGCGATGTTTGACTTGATTTTGTGAAGCGTGATAGAAGCTGTCTGTCGTCCGGCGGAGACGTTCAAACAATCATCACGTTCAATTCACAGACCGAGGCTTCCTATGCGAGTAACAAAGGCGTTGGTATTGGTCGTCTTCTCTCTCTTCCTTTTTCTGCCCGACTTTTCAGCGCACTCCCAGACGCAACCGCCCGCTCAGGACAAGCCGAAAGAAGCGCCGAAAGAAGCGCCAAAGGAAATGGATGAGGGCATCCCAGTCACCGATCAACTGACCATCCAAAAATGCGCCTCCTGCCACAAGCAGGACCAGAAGGGCCGGTTGACCCGCATCTCCTACGAGCGCCTGACGCCCGAAGGCTGGCAGCAGGCGATCAAGCGGATGGTTCGGCTGAACGGCTTGAGCCTGACGCCGGAAGAAGCCCGCGCCATCGTCAAATACCTGAGCAACTACCACGGCCTCGCGCCCGAAGAAGCGAAGCCCGCGATGTATCAGGCCGAGCACCGGATGATTGATGAGACTGTGCCGGATGAAAGCGTGCGCAACGCCTGCATTATCTGCCACAGCTACGGCCGCATCATCTCGCAGCGGCGCACGAAGGAAGAGTGGGACCTGCTGATCAACATGCACGTCGGATATTTTCCGGTGGTCGAATTCCAGGGCTTCCGCCGCTTCCCACCGCCGCCCGATGTGCCGCCGCCGCCACCCGGCACCGACACGCGGCATCCGGCGGATCGCGCCGTCGAATTCCTGGCCAAAACTTTTCCGCTGCAAACGCCCGAATGGGGCGCGTGGCGAGCCAACTTGCGCGCGCCGAAACTGGCCGGACGATGGCTCGTGACCGGCTATCAGATCGGTCGAGGGCGGGTTTACGGCGAGGTCGTGATCGAGCCGACCGCAGTCGAAGACGAGTTCACGACCAAGACCAGATTGCTGAACGTCAAAGACGGATCGGTCGCGACGCGCAATGGCCGCAGCATCGTTTACGCCGGCTACAGTTGGCGCGGGCGCTCGTCGAGCGACCGAGGCAATCAGGCGAATAGCAATGGCGAGGTCACGACAAGCACCGCCCCGGCCGAACTGCGCGAAGTGATGTTCGTCTCGCGCGACTGGTCGCAGATCGAAGGCCGTTGGTTCTGGGGCGATTACGAAGAGTTCGGCATTGACGTGACGTTGCGGCGAGTGGGCGCTGAAACCCTCGTGCTCGGTCTGGATCGTTCTTCGATCAAATCGCCGTCAACCGGCGAGCAGTTGAAAATCTTCGGCGCGAACCTGCCGTCGGATTTGAAAGTGGAAGACGTGGACTTCGGCCCCGGCTTCAAAGTCAAACGCATCGTCAGCGCAGCGAACGATCAGGTCGTCGTAGAGGTTGACGTCGCCGAAGGCGCCGCGCCAGGCAAACGCGACATCGCCGTGCGACGCTCGTTCACTCCCGGCGCGATCACGGTCTTCGACAAAGTGGATTACATCAAGATCAACCCCGACAAGGCGATGGCGCGTCTGGGCGGCGTGAAGTTTCCGAAAGGCTACCAGCAGTTCGAAGCCATCGCGTGGAATCGCGGCCCCGACAACAAACCGCAAACGCCGGACGACCTGAACCTGGGGCCGGTTGACGTTGAATGGGCGATTGAAGAGTTCCCGTCAATCTACGACGACGATGACAAGAATTACATCGGGAGCTTGAGCCGCACGGCGCTTTTCACTCCGGCGATTGAAGGGCCGAACCCAAAACGCAAATTCGAGCGCAACAATTATGGCGAGGTTTGGGTCGTGGCGACTTACAGGTCAAAAGATGCTGCGCCATCTGCCGGAAAAGATGCAAAGCCGATGACGGCGCGGTCGTATTTTGTCGTGACGGTTCCGCTTTACGTGAAGTGGGATCAGCCGGAGGTGGCGAGGTGACTTGTTGGATGCTTGTTTGTGCTGCATGCTGATGGCGGAGGAAGTACAATGCTCAACACTGTTCGTGCAATCGTCAAAGAGGGAAAAATAGAATTGCTGGAAGAGATAGACATTCCAGAAGGAACGGAAGTACTGGTCACGCCACTGATTGATGAGACAGATTTTTGGTTGAATGTCAGCCGCCCTGCAATTGATGCTGTGTGGGACAACGAAGAGGATAACGTGTATGCCGAGCTACTCGCATAGCGAAGTGATTCTGGTTCGTTACCCCTACACTAATCTGTCCGGCGCAAAGATCCGCCCGGCGGTAGTGGTCAATAGGCCGCACGTTTCGCAGGATGTGATCATTGTGCCGCTGACGAGCAGGTTGTCGGGCTTGTTGGCTGGCGAGTTCGCCCTGGCCGACTGGCAGCAGGCTGGGCTGAATGTGCCCTCTGCGGTGAAGCGAGGACTTTATACGGCGCAGGATAGTCTGGTCGTGAAATCGGTTGGACGGCTTTCGCTAACGGATGAAGCGGCTTTGGAAAAATCGTTGCGGGACTGGCTGGGCTTACATTGAGCTGTCATTGAATGACTGCATGCTTCGTTGACATCCATTCTGCTTGAGGGACAATGTTGGCAGGGAGGAATTATGACGAACGAAGAAATCCTGCGTGAAATCACTTCGTTACCGCCCGAAGGTCAGCGACTGGTGGAATATTTCGTGGCTTTCCTGCGCCAGCGTTACGCGCCTTCACAGCCTGTCACGCAACCGGCAACCTCTGGTTTAGAGAACGAAAGCTTCATCGGAATGTGGCGGGATCGAGACGACCTGCGGGACAGCAGCGCGTGGGTACGTGACGTGCGCCAGTCCGAATGGGGAAATTGACGTGGCTTTCACCATCGTTGACACAGACATCTTGATTGACGCGGGACGTGGCGACGCTGACGCTGTCGGGTGTTTGCGGCAAATCGAACAACAATCGTCACTGGCGACCAGCGCAGTGACACAAATGGAATTGATCGTCGGCTGCCGCAATAAGAGTGAACTACACGATCTCGAAATATTTCTGTGCCGCTTTCAGGTTCTGAAAATCACGGATCAAATTTCGGACAAGGCGGTTGACCTGTTGCAGCAGTATCGTTTAAGCCACGGGTTGTTGATTGCGGATGCGCTGATTGCCGCGACGGCTCTTGAGCATGGCGAGCCGTTCATCACCAAAAATCAACGCGACTTTCGTTTCATTGCTGGGCTGCATTTGTTGCCTTATCCATAGCCGATTGCCGTTATGCTTGAGTTATTTCAGGAAGTTGCTCTGACCAGTGATTTGCCAGAGCATCAGCTTAAAGCGGGCGACGTCGCCACGCTGGTTGATTTTGTCCCTCACCCTTCAGGCGGTGAAGACGGGTGTGTGTTGGAGGTGTTCAATGCGGTAGGCGAGTCTATCGCAGTGGTCACGGCGACTGTTTCTGCAATTGAAGCCCTCAGCGCGGATGAAATCCTGACTGTGCGCTCGTTGGCGCTGGCGGGTTAGCAGGATGCCCGGGCTGATATGGGATGTGATATACACGCAGTAATTGAATATAACCCGTATGGATATTTCACGGACTTCGGTGAGGTTCGTGTTGCCCGCGACCACAAATTATTTTCGGCGCTGGCGTTTGGTGAAGGAGGCGTCACTGACAAACTACCGTACCCGCCGCGCGGGCTTCCGCCTGATCATAGTCTGCGAGTAAGCGACTTGTTCTTTGTAGAGGCCAATGAAATAGCAAAGATAGAGGCTGAAATTGGAGGCGATGAGGAATTTCAGCCGGAAGCAATCGCTAGGACTTGGGGGAATTGGGCGCTGGAGAAATTTTTGACTTTTGGCCTTCTTCCTGGACCTGACTGGCATACCCCAAGTTGGTTGAACATCAATGAGCTAAAAGAAGCGTTGGCGTACAGGAGTCTAAAGATTGAAGAACGATCTCCTGAATTTCGGGCGGCCTTTGCCGCAATGAAGGTATTAGCAGAAGCCTATAACACCGAGAAGGTGCGATTGGTCTTCTGGTTTGATGGATGACAAAGTTACTTACCTTCCGCCAATTATAGACGCGCAAAACCAGGATAATTTTTCTGCACGTGGTAAACGTAATGAACACCTACAAACTCGGAGAATTTCACCCATTCAGCGGCGCAGGCCACGAATACCTCTACCTCGTCCCCAGCGGCGCAATCTTCGCTCTGGACGATCTCTCTTCCGCGATCATCAACCGCCTCGGCGAAGGCGAATGCGGGAGAGAAGAGTTGGTATCGAGCCTGACCGCGCAGGGTTTCACCCCAGCGGATGTCGAAGAGGCGATTGAAGAGCTTTATCAATCGCACGCCATCGCAAATGGCAACGGCTTTCCGAGCGAAATCCAAAAACCGCCGATGCCGTTCCCGCTGCAAACGCTGGTGCTGAACGTCACCAACCAGTGCAATCTCTCCTGCAAATACTGCTATGAATTCGGCGAAGACCGCGTGGCCACGCCCGAAGGCAAGCCGAAGTTTATGAGCGATGAGACCTCGCGCGCCGCCGTTGATTTCCTGCTCGCCAATTCGCCCGGACGCCGCGCAGTGAGCCTGACGTTCTTCGGCGGCGAGACGCTGATGAATTTCAAGGTCGTGCGTTCGACCATCGAATACGCGCGCCAGCAGGCGCACGCTGCGGGCAAATACATTGATTTCAGTTTGACCACGAACGCGACGCTGCTTACTCCGCCGGTGATCGAATATCTGGCCGAAAATCAGGTCGGCGTGACGATCAGCATTGATGGGCCGAAGGAGATGAACGACCAACTCCGCGTCTTTTCAAATGGGCAAGGCAGTTACGAAATCATCGCGCCGAAGGTCAAGGAGTTGCTGGCCAAGCACAAGTCGCGTCCCATCGGCGCGCGCGTCACGCTGACCTCGCAGGTGGTGGATGTCAAAGGCATCTTCCGCCATCTGACGGACGAGTTGGGTTTTTACGAAGTCGGCTTCGCGCCCGTCACGACTTCGCCCATGCGGCTTTACGCGATAGGCAATGATGGGTTGAACAACGTGCTCGAACAGTTCACCGAGTTGGCTTACGAATATCTGGAATACGCGTTGCGCGGCGAGCATCACGGATTTTCAAACGTCAACGACACGCTGCAGGAACTGCACGCGGGCGTCAGCAAGTCGCATCCTTGCGGCGCGGGGCTTGGGTTGCTCGGCGTAGCGCCTTCGGGTGACATCGCGCCGTGCCATCGCTTCGTTGATTCCGACACGCACAAGTTGGGGCATCTCACGACCGGAGTTGACCGCGAGGTTCAGGCCGATTTCCTGGAACGCGGCGGCATTCATCGCAAGCCCGAATGCCACACCTGCTGGGCGCGGCCCGTCTGTTCGGGCGGCTGTTATCACGAAGCCTACGTGCGGTACGGCGACACGGGGCACGCGAACCTGCATTACTGCGATTGGATTCGCGGATGGACGCACGTCTGTTTGCAGATTTACGGCGAGATCGCCGCGCGTAATCCGAAGTTTTTAGAACATTTCGATGAAAGGAGTCAGTACCGCGAGCGGTAGCGAGCGTGGCTCTATCAGTGAACCACGCTCGCTACCGCTCGCGGTACTGATTGAAAGACGATATGAAACATATCAAAGCAATCAACCGCAAAGCCAAACGGGTTGAAGATTACGTCGCTGCGGAACACGGTGATGTCTTCGCGCTTCAACAAGGCCCGCCGCCGCAACAGCGCCCGCATTATCCGATGGGCTGCTCGCTGGTCTTTTCGCCTGGCTGGGAAGTTGATGCGACGGGCGGAACTGCAGGCTTGTGCCAGCCGGTGGAGCGCGACCTGTACGATTGTTACATCAGTTGCTTCTGGCCGGCGCAGGTGCCCGATCATTTGAACAACTATCCCGATTGGACCAGCAAGTGCGCGAGCGCGACCAAAGACTGGCGCAAGATTGATCTGGTCTTTCCGTAAATTGCGATGAAGATACAAACCAGACGCTCAATTTTGTTTATCGCCCTTCTTTTGCTCTTCGCGGTTCCAGCGACTCCTGCTCAGAAGACCGGCGGGATGCTCTACATCGGCGCGTGGCCGCGCGACGTGCTGGTGATTGACGAAACGCAGGGCAAGGTCGTTGATCGAATCCAGCTTCAAACCGGCACGGCGCAGGGACTGACGCTCTCTTACGACAAGAAGAAGATTTACGCCTCCACCTGGACTAACGGCATCGAGGTGATTGACCTGGCCACGCGCAAAGTGATCAACCACTTCACGCTCAACGAGGGCGAACGCACCGTCCGCGTGCGCGGCTTCGCGCCCGACCCGACCGACCAGTTGCTCTACGCCACGATCAACGTCGCGGTCAAGAAGATTGACCGCTTCGAGATCGAGAAGCCGAAGTTCGCCATCATTGACCTGACGCAAAAGAAGATTACCAAGACCTTCGACTTCCCCAAAGAGCACGACACGCCGTTCGGTTTTATGGCCGGCTACCGCGTCTCGCCCGACGGCAAGCTGCTCTACGTCTTCAAGGAGGACGTGCTGATCTTCGACCTGAAGGAGTTCAAGCAGGTGGACAAGATCGAGTTGTCGAAGCCGCCGCATCCCGGCGCGTTCCCGGTGCGCATCGGCGGCGGCGACGATCCGAACGAAGAGCCAGGTATCGTGACCTCGGTCTTCAACGCCACTGACCAGGTTGTGCGCCGACCGATCTTCGGCATCGCGCGGTTGGATTTGACCACACGCAATCTGGACTTCACGCCGATTGGCCCGGCCGTGACGGGAATGACGGGGTTGCGGCTGACGCCGGATCGCAAGACCGGTTACACGGTGGCGTTTCTGGGCCGGGGCAACGAGCCTACGCGGCGCACCGAGTTCTGGGTCTTCGACGTGCCGGCGCGCAAGCTGATCAGGAAGCACGAGATTGAGACCCGCTCGCGTTTCAATTTCGCGCTATCCAGCGACGGCAAGCAGCTTTACATTTACGGCGCCGGGCCGACGGTTGATATTTATGACGCCGCGACGTTCAAGCTGCAGCGCGTGATCACGTTCGACGGCGACACCACGACGCAGTTGTTGGTCTTGCGGTAAACCCTGGGAGCGTACGCTTCCAGCGTGCGCTCCCAGGAGAGAGGTTTCAATGTATTGTCCAAGATGCGGTAATCAACCGGCTTCAGATCGCGTGCGGTTTTGTCCAAGCTGCGGCTTCCGTTTGGACGGCGTAGTTGACCTGCTCATGCGCGAAGGAGTCCCGACCAATCCCTTGCCGTCCCCACAAACCAACCAGCCGTCTCCGCGCAAGCGCGGTATGCGGCGAGGCGCCATAATCACTTTTGCCAGCGTCGTCACGTTCCTGCCGTTCATGGCCATCAGCATTGCTGATGATCACCCTGGCCCGCTGCTCGTACCGGCAACGCTCTTCCTGATCGGAATCTTCTGGATGATTTACTACCGGCTCTTCGGCGATGAGACCGCGCCGGCCCCGAAGCCGGCTCAAGCCGTGCAATTCGGGCCGCCGCCTCAACACGCGTACTTGCCGCCACAGCAAAGCGCCCCCGCTTACAGGACGCCTGTCGAAACAAACCAACAGCAGAGCGTCGTAGAAAACACAACCAGATCGCTGGGACAGCAATAAATATCGGCATCGAAGCTATGGAGTGGTCTCTTCACATCGGCGGCGCGGACGATCTGGAAGGCGACTTAGCGCTCGCCCGCGTTGCTGCATTTGAGCGCAGCGAAACCATCCAACCGTTCATCGCGCTCGCCGTAAAACTCATTGCCGAGCGATTCGGCGAGATTGAATTCACGCGCTGCGTCTTCGGCAACGAATTCTGCGAGCATCTGATCCCATCGCCAGCCGCGCTCGAGACGGCGATCAAGACCGCGCAATCACGCAATCTGGCGTTCACGTTTCTGACTCCATACGTCAGCAACGAAGGCATCTCCGCGCTGCGGCCATTGTTCGATCTGCTCGAACAGAGCGGCGGCGAAGTGGTCTTCAACGACTGGGGCGTGCTCAATCTGCTGCGGCGCGAATTTCCGGCATTGACTCCGGTGCAAGGCCGATTGCTCAACAAGTCGCTGCGCGACCCGCGCGTGACGACGATGTACGCCGCCGCGCCCGCGCCCACCGCCGCGATCACGGCGTTGCAACGCTCGAATCTGGATTGCACGAGCTACACCAGCTTCCTCTCGCGCCTCGGCGTCAACACCGTCGAGATGGACAACCTGCCGCAGGGCGCCGACCTGAGCTTCGCTGCCAGCGGCGTGAAGATTGGCGTCTATCTGCCGTTCGGCTTCATCAGCACGAGCCGCATCTGCATGGCCGCCGGGCTGCATTACCACAAGCCGGACAAATTCCAGCCCGGCGCGCCGTGCCGCCACGAATGCCAGTCGCACCTGCTCGAATACGCTTACACCAATTCGCCGTTCGGCAACCGCGACCAGAAGTTTTATCTCAAGGGCAACTCTTATTTTTACGTTCACACTGAGGCGATGATGCGGACGTTGTTTGAGCAGGCGCGGAGCGGGTGCATTGCGCGCTTGACGTTGCAACCGCGACTGCCGATGATAGCCGCGTAAACCTCCGAGTTTTTGTTGAAGGGAGAAAAGAGATGAGCGCAGTTTTGTCGCCTCAAATCAAACCACGCGCCACGCCGCATGACTCGAATGCTCTCGTAATCCAGCTTGGTCCGTTGAGGCGCAAGCTGACGAATGATGAATTCTTCGAGTTCTGCCAACGCAACCGCGACCTGCGGATCGAGATGACGAAGGAGGGCGAGATGATCATTATGATGCCGACTGGCAGCGAAGGTGGAAATCGCAATTTCAGCCTGGCCGTTGAATTTGGCGTTTGGGTGAAGGCGGACGGCACAGGCCTGGGTTTTGATTCTTCAACCGGCTTTACGCTGCCCAACGGCGCGAAACGCTCGCCCGACCTGGCCTGGGTTCGGAAAGATAGATGGGAGGCAATCCCGAAAAAACAGCGAAAGAAGTTTGCGCCGATCTGCCCCGATTTCGTCGTTGAGTTGCGTTCCGAAACCGATGACCTGAAACCGCTGCAAGCGAAAATGGAAGAGTACATCGCCAACGGCGCCGAGCTTGGCTGGTTGATTGATCCGTTGGAGAAGAAGGTTCACATCTATCGCCCGAACGCGCGGGTGAAGATTCTCAACCGTCCGAAGACTCTGTCCGGCGAGCCGCAGCTCAAAGGCTTGAAGCTCAATCTCGCCGGCATCCTGGAGTGATCACGAGGCTGGAAAATCCGATGAAAGTTCTTGCTCCCATCTCATCTCACGATGAACTGGAAATGCTAGCCGCCGCTGGCGCCGAGGAACTCTACTGCGGCATCGTCCCGCGCGAGTGGATGGAGAAGTACACCGGCGCCATCTGGCTCAACCGCCGCAGCCCCGTTGGCGGAAGCCTCGACAGCTACGCCGACCTCAAGCGCCTGGTTGACGACGCGCACCAACTCCACATCCCGGTCTTCATCACGCTCAACTCGCCGTACTACACCGCTGACCAGATGCCACTCGTGATGGAGCTTGCACACAAACTGTCGGACGAAGTCGGCGTGGACGCGTTGATCGTCACCGACATCAATCTGATGTTGCGGTTGAGCGAAGAGAATCTGGCCGCCGACCTGCACGTCAGCTCCGTCGCCGCCACGCTCAACACCGAAGCCATACGCTTCCTGATGAACTTCAATCCTTCGCGCATCATCCTGCCGCGCAGTTTGACGATCAAAGAGATCGAAGCCATCGTCAACGATGTTGGTGATGAAGTCGAGATCGAGGTCTTCATGCTCAACGACGGCTGCGCGTTTGAAGAGGGCTTCT
>Ga0247727_10002587_pt1 | contig 41084 bp, 34 predicted proteins | sample WisWelCaveWW1625_FD_202498 | JGI IMG/M metagenome (GOLD analysis project Ga0247727, IMG submission 202498) | Biofilm microbial communities from Wishing Well Cave, Virginia, United States - WW16-25 | ecosystem: Environmental > Aquatic > Deep subsurface > Groundwater > Cave microbial mat | place... | reverse complement strand
GGGCATCGGATGGTTTCCCGCGTACCTGTTCGGGAGACATATATCCCACGGTTCCCAGGATCATGCCGGCGGCTGAGCGCGGTGCTCCAGTTTCCAGCCTGGAAAGCTCGGCCGTTGCGGCTTCGGTTTGAGTCAACTTTGCCAGACCGAAGTCCAGAATCTTGATACGACCGTCATTTGTGACAAAAAGATTTTCCGGTTTCAGATCGCGATGGACGATTCCTTTATCATGCGCGGCATTCAGAGCTTTCGCTATTTGCGACGAATAATCAATCACTTTCCTCTGCGGAAGAGGTGATCTCAGCTTCTCACGAAGTGTTTCGCCTTCTAATAATTCCGAGACAAGGAAATGCTCGCCCTTTTCATGTCCGACATCGTACACGCTGAGAATTCCCGGATGATTCAATATTCCGGCGGCGCGCGCTTCCTGTTCAAACCTGGCCAGACGATCAGCATCTTCTGCGAAAGCGGGAGGCAAAACTTTGATGGCGACTTCACGTCCGATGCGGGGGTCGAGCGCGCGATACACTTCTCCCATTCCGCCTGCTCCCAGAGGCGCGACCACTTCATAAGGACCGAGTTTTGTTCCAACCTTCATCGTCATCGCGGACATTAATTTACCACACTATTCACTTTCAGGCCGAGGCTGAGTTCGCTGAGAAAATCGTGAAACTCTGCGCCCTCTGCGACTCCGCGGTAAAAAAACTCTTTTACAAAAGCAATTTTACGATTTGTGGTTCATAATTGTTTGTGGATTTTCTATGAACATTCAGTTGCCGGAAGTATGAGAACCATTGGCGCGCTTGATCAGGGTACGACCAGCACGAGGTTCATTGTTTTTGATGCGCAGGGCAACGAAGTCGTTCGAGCGCAACGGGAGCATGATCAGATTCTTCCACAGCCGGGATGGGTGGAACACGATCCGTCGCAAATCATCGAACGATGTTATGAAGTCATCAGTTTAGCAATTCGAAAAAAGAACCTGGAAACGGAATCCCTTTCCGCGATGGGCATCACAAACCAGCGTGAAACCACAGTCGTATGGAATCCAAAGACGGGAAAGCCCTGGTGCAACGCAATCGTCTGGCAAGATATGCGTACGGCCCGCATCGTATCGGAGTTTGAGAAGAACGGGTTGACCGCATTGTTTCGGGAAAAAACAGGCCTTCCAATTTCTACGTATTTTTCAGGTCCAAAGCTGCAGTGGATTTTGCAAAATGTTCCGGATGTCGCCAAAGCCGCACGCTGTGGCGAAGCAGTCTTCGGAACTGTGGATAGCTGGTTGATCTGGAATTTGACGGGCGGCCCGCAGGGTGGGCTCCACGTTACGGACCCCTCCAATGCGAGCAGAACTATGCTGATGAATTTGAACACGCTGGAATGGGATGACGAACTTCTCGACATTTTTAAAATTCCGCGCGAAATGCTGCCAGTGATTCGCCCTTCTTCCGATCCGTCTTTTTATGGATTTACCAACGCTTCCGGCAGTTTTTCCCATCCGGTTCCGGTTTGCGGCAATCTGGGAGATCAGCAGGCTGCATTGATCGGACAGGCTTGCTTTCAGCCTGGTGAAGCAAAGAACACGTACGGCACCGGCAACTTTCTCTTGATGAATACGGGCACGCAACAGCGAGCATCCATGCATGGTTTGCTTTCTACGTGCGCATATCAACTGAATCACGATCAGCCTGTTTTTGCTTTGGAAGGATCTGTTGCTGTAACGGGTGCCGCGATCCAATGGCTACGGGACCAGCTCAAAATTATCCGTGATGCATCGGAAGTGGAAACGCTCGCAAACTCTGTTGCAGATAACGGCGGGATTTTCTTCGTTCCAGCATTTTCAGGACTCTTCGCCCCTTACTGGAGGCCCGATGCCCGCGGTGTCATAGCCGGTCTTACTCGTTTCACAAATGCCGGACATCTCGCGCGCGCAACGCTGGAAGCAATTTGCTACCAGACTCGCGACGTGCTGGAAGCGATGCGCGAAGATTCCGGTGTACAGATTTTACACCTGAATGTGGATGGCGGGGCAACCGTCAATGAAACATTGATGCAAATGCAGTCCAGTATTCTGGGAGTGCCTGTCGTTCGTCCGGTGATTACCGAAACAACTGCGCTTGGCGCCGCTTATGCGGCAGGACTCGCCACCGGTTTCTGGAAGAATGTCGACGATTTGAAACAGAACTGGAAAGCGGAAAAGACCTGGGAGCCTGCGTGGAACGAGGACCAGCGCGAATCCGGCTATGCGCAGTGGAAAAAGGCTGTGGAACGTACACTCAACTGGTCCGTATAATAAAAATGTCCAGTGGCGGCAGGCGTCCCTGCCTGCCGAATTCTTATCGAGCAGGCCGGCGGGCACGGAGGCCCGCCGCCACGGATCAGGGATTTTTCACTCGTTCTCTCCGCCGACACACTTGCTTGTGTCGCTAACATTAACGATAATCAGGCGCAAACTAAATCGGAGGATACAAACATGCTTGGAGAAAAAATTGGAGAAGAGAAAGGAAGAATAACCGGAAGGAGAATTTCAAGAAATGATGATTTGTCTGCAAGAGTAGAGTCGTCACAGCAGGGAACGGGCCAGATTTTGGGGACAAAGTATACCACCATGTCAACGTACTGGTCCGTGATGAGAAGCAGCGGAACACTGTATGGAGAGGGTCAGGGCCTAACCATGACGGAAGACGGTGAATCCATGACGTGGCTGGGATCGGGTGTAGGCATCCTCAAGGGGAACGGGGGTGTGGGCTTTCGAGGCGCCATTTACTTCAATACTTCTTCCAAGAAATTGTCGGCTCTCAACTCGGTGGCTGTTTTGTTCGAATACGATGTTGACGCAGAAGGAAATTTCACCTCGCAACTGTTTGAGTGGAAGTAAAGCCGGTACTCTTGATCAGGGCGGGGCATAGACTCGCCCTGCTTTCTGTTTGACCGGCGAATCGTCTACCGGGTACCTGTAATGAAGTATATCAACCTTGGCAAAACGGACCTCAAAGTTTCGCGTCTTTGTCTGGGAATGATGACCTATGGCTCGTCCGCATGGCGTCCCTGGGTGTTAAATGAGAACGAGAGCCGTCCGTTCTTGAAGCGGGCACTGGAACTGGGAATCAACTTCTTCGATACGGCCGACATGTATTCCCGCGGTGTGAGCGAACAAATTCTGGGACGCGCGATCCGGGATTTTGCAAAGCGCGAAGATGTCGTTGTAGGGACCAAAGTCTTTTTCCCGATGAGTGACGATCCGAACGATCAGGGTTTATCGCGCCGGCACATTCTGCAGTCAATCGATTCCTCATTGAAACGGCTGCAAATGGATTACGTCGATCTTTATCAGATCCACCGTTACGATTATGAGACTCCACTCGAAGAAACTCTGGAAGCGCTCCATGAGGTCGTTCAAAGTGGAAAGGCCCGTTACATTGGAGCGTCCAGCATGTTCGCATGGCAATTCGCGCGTTCGCTCTACACTGCGGATCTACGTAACTGGTCCCGGTTTGCATCTATGCAGAATCATTACAACCTCATTTATCGTGAAGAGGAACGTGAGATGCTTCCTTTGTGCCGCTCCGAAGGAATTGCTGTGATTCCCTGGAGTCCGCTTGCCAGAGGATTCTTCGCGGGAAACCGCCGCAAGATTGACTGGGGTGACACGTTGCGCGCTAAAACCGATGATTACGCGCAAAAACTCTACTTTCAAGATTCAGATTTCCTGATCGCCGATCGTGTCTCAGAACTCGCCCGCCGTCGCGCAGTTTCGCCGGTGCAAATCGCGCTGGCCTGGGTCCTCCATCAGCCCGGCATCGCTGCTCCTATCATTGGCGCAACAAAACTCGACCAGCTCGAACAATCCGCAGCAGCTCTGGAAATTGAGCTGAGTCACGAAGAGCTGAATTTTCTGCAAGAACTCTATCAGCCACACCCCGTGCTCGGTCATCATTGACCCATTGGTGATTTGCTTTACCACGAACCCACTGGTCTTAAACCGGAATGAATTGAACGATGTTTTGCCATTCACTTTGTTGACTGCAGCGCAGTATGAGGACCAGCTCATCTATTGCTTTTCCGATCGGCACGGATTGAGGGACAACAAATACACCTGGCATCGACTCAGCGTTCTGCAGTCTCTGATAGGCGTGTCTGGGAATAGTCTTTCTGTCGTGCGTGAGGAGTATCCTTTCTTCCGATGCGGCCCACGCAAGCACTTCCGAGTCCTTCGCTCCTGTGAGGCCGGCTACTCGCGATAACATCACATCAATTTCATCAGTGCATTGGAGATGAAGTCCACGAACGATATCGTGATCGAAGTTTTCATCGATGAGCAGTCGGAACATCAGCGAAGTTTTTGTTTTTCGGCACGTGCAAGTATCCGCTCTCGAAGAGCAATTGTATCCTGGCGGGATTCAATAAAATTGCGAGTTTCTTCGGCTGCGGTTTCCTGTTCCTTCAGGTACTCTTCAACCATTTCGCGATTGCACAGATAATATGCAACAGTCGAATAGATATCCGCAAGTTTCAGCGACGGGAATTTGTGAGCGATTTCTTCCGGAATAGATCCCATCTTGAAATGATGGATAATCGAATCAAGTGTAATCCGGGAACCACTAATCTGGATTGTGCCCTCATCCGTAATTTTAAGAGGCAACATTTGAGTTTTTTCCAGAGTTATCATGCTGACTATTATATATCGCGTTGAAAATCTGTACTACTCTTCATCGCGAATTCCTTCATCAATAGCCGGCTGAACCTGTTTTTGCAATTTTTGCCGGGTGGTACGCAATTTTTGCGCGGTTCCCGGCGGCCGTGCGATCCGGCTGATTGCTGATAATATTGAATTCGTGGAAGAACAATTTTCTCCTGATACGACTCTCAAGGGGCGCTACAAGATTGAAAAAGAGCTGGGGCGCGGAGGAATGGGCGTTGTGTATCTTGCGTCAGACCTGGAATTGCTTTCCAGACCTGTCGTGGTGAAAGTACTGTACGAGGAAAACTACCATGATGTACTGATAAAAAGGAAATTCCGTCAGGAAATGGAAGCTCTCTCGCGAATGGATCATCCTGGAGTTGTCGCGGTCCTGGATGCAGGAGAACTCGACGACGGAAAGCCTTTCATCGTCATGCAGTTCATTGAAGGAGTCGATCTTCGTTCCGCCCTGAATCCACAGGGGATGGAATTTCGCAGGATTGCCCGGATCCTGCAACAGTCAGGCGCCGCGTTGAATCTGGCTCATGAAAAAGGGATTTATCACCGCGATCTGAAACCTGAAAACATCATGATTCAGCATCCCGGTGGAGAGAATGAGCAGGTCAAGCTCATCGATTTCGGCCTCGCAAAAGTAACGAATTCGAAGATTGCTGAAAGCACACAGATGGGGAATGTGATGGGCAGTTTCGGGTACATGTCTCCTGAGCAATTGATTGCCAGGGATGTTACTGCGGCCAGCGATGTATATTCACTGGGAGTCATCGCGTATGAGATGCTTACGGGACGCCGTCCTTTTAATCCGGATTCGGTTTTCCAACTCTACGATATGCAGAAGTCGGGTGTTCCCCAAAAACCATCTTCGCTGCGACCGGATCTCTCTGATACAGCGCAAAGAATCCTTTTGAAGGCCCTTTCCTTTGAACCCGCAAATCGATACGGAAACGCGCGGGAATTCTGTAACGAATTGTCTCAGGCAATCTTAACCCCGGCAAAAACTCCATCAAGCGATTCAAAACGAGAAACATCCGTTTTGACGGATTTCAAAAGCATACGTCCACGGCCGCTTTTACTGATGTGGCTCTCGGCATTGATTCTGCTTCCACTGTTTGCTCTTTTTCTAAAATATTCCTTCTATCGATTTCTTGACTGGCAATCCTTCTTCGTTCATCCCATTGTCGCATCCTTTCTCCTGGGGCTCTGCATTTTGATGGGAGTCGCCGGAAGCTACGATAAAACTCGTAAACGGCACTTGATTTTGAACTGTATCGGAATAGCACTGCTCAGTTTTGAACTCGCTTCAACACCCGAAGTCATCACCTTCTCAACCGGCAGTTCCGCCAAAGAAGGATACACACTGAACTACTCGGATCCCAAAGGGTATCTATATACCGTTGTTGATTCCAGTTATTGTTTGATCTCCATCGACCCTGGACGATGGAATCGCCTGACGGACTACACTCTGCAACTGACTCTTTCGCCTTATATCCAGTTCGCGGATGTTTACTTCGATCAGGATTTTCATCTAACCGAACAGCTTTCCCTGCAACCCAGCAACACCAATGATATTTTGCTTCTCCAACGTAAAGGCGACGATTTTCTGGAAGCGCGGCAGATCAGGTTCACTTATAAGTATCGAACCTATCATGCGGACAATCAGATTCTCGTTACATTGAAAAGCGGCTCTGAGATAATATCGTCCGAAAAAGCGATCGTCCCGCCCAGGCTGTAGCCTGTAGAGCGAAATTGTTCGATAGCGCCGTATATACTTATCTTACTCTCCATTACAATGTGGACAATGCTCAAGACGCCCGGCTTCATTCTTCTTTCCCTGCTCACCATCCAATTTGCCGCTGCGGCAGACAACGTTGCTCTCTGGTTGAATCTCACTTCATCTTCGAGCCGGCATTTAACTCAATTCAGGGATTTGTTGCTCAGTCGCGTTGAAGCGGACAACATCTTTCAAATCAAGAGTTCGGACCTGTCCCCGGAGACGTTGACGTCCCGGTTGCAATCTCTGAATCGTCAGCAGCAGTCAAAGCAGTTGGTCTTCATTAATTGCAGCATGGAGGACTATGCTAAACTTCTGAAAAATCCCGAAGCCAGGTCCCTTCTGTCCGATCTCCAGATTGAGCTGATGACCGGACGTCTCATGGGCCTGCCCCTTCATCTGTATGGATACGCGGAAAGCAAGCGATCGCTCCAGGTCAAAATATCCGGACTCAGTTCGGTTCAAATTGCCTTCCTCACACTTCCACTGGAAGAAATCTACAGCGTTGAAGAGGCTGATCTGTTAACAATGTTCAGTGAAATTCTGGCAAAGCCGAAGAACTCCATCCGAATCTATCGTGAAAGAGAAGCATACACGGCAGCCAGGCAACTGTTCGAAGGTCACTACAATCTCGTTGCTATCTACGAAGACGATCCATCGAGCCTCGTGAACGAATTCCGGATTAATCTTGTTGAGGAGCTCAATGCGCCGGATATACAAATGCTGCCCCTGGAGGCATCAAGAGTCAATTATCATTTGAATGAGATTTCACCCCAGCGCTTCAAGTACGTATTTTTTCTCAATCAGGATGATCCCGTTACTCCCATTCCGGCAATTGTCCAGAAGACAGGCTACAACTTTCCGGTTTTGCTTTCGAACATCCGTTCCGGCTTTGTCGACTCCCAACCCGGGTTCGCTAAAGCTCTGAGTGATGCTTACTTTTTGATGGTTTCAGAGACTTCCAGGCTTCGTTTTGAAAACGAATCGGAAAAGCAGAGCGTGCAACGGATGTATGCGCTGAATGCCTGTTTGAATGATCCCTCGAATAAATATAAGAGCCTGGCATTTCTTGGATATTTGCTGTTGATGAAAGACAGGAAATGGAACAACGCACAGGCAAAAGCCATCTACGATCAAAAGTGCGCGTTGTTTCAAAAAACGTTGAAGTTGAGCCGGATCACAGCCGGTAGCTTGTTCGAATGGCTGGATCTACAGGTTCCACAAATCGAAAAACGCGAATTGTTTACCGATGATGTCTCGCGACTTTATCAGAATGCGTTGAACAAGATTGACGAAGGGTTACGAAGCGACAAAGAGAAAAAGAAAGCTGCTTTCGAGGCGGCCCGCCGCTTTTTGATTGCAGCGCTGCTCCACGGAGAGGAACCCAAAAACGTAAAAGGAAGCAGAGGTCTGTGGAGTATCAAAGACTATAACCCTTACTATCAGTTGGCCAGAGTGACTCTTTATCTTGAGGACGAAAAATGAGGTGGCCAGTTAAGCTCGGAGCTATTTTCAGATTGGGGACGGCACGGATCTTGCACCGCAAATGAATGAAATGAGAACAGCATTGAAATTGGTTTCTGGGTTACTGCTTTTGTGCGCTGTGTCCGTATGGGGTCAATCGAATGAGCGTGTATACGAAGAACTGGATTTTCGTTTTGTCACCCCGGGCGCAAGGGCGATTGCCATGGGTAAGACTTTTGTTGGTCTTGCCGATGATGCGACGGCCGCTTACACGAATCCAGCAGGTTTATCGAATTTGATGGAACAGGAACTATCACTGGAAATTATGACGACAGATATCGATCATCATCGATTCATCCCCAGCGAAAACGGAGAGACACAGATTTTTGGCGATAGAGTCTACGCCCCTTCATTCTTCAGTTACGCGCTTCCCGGGAAGAATTTCACATTTTCATTTTTTCGAAATGTGGTCCAGGATCATGAGGAAGATTTCCGGTGGTCTTCCAGATTTATTCCCTCCATCAATCACATAGAAAGTGGCTATTCCGGAACACTCTCGGTGGATGCGGAGAATTATGGCGTGGGGGCGTCTTACCTGATCAATCGCAAACTATCCATCGGCGGAACACTTACGTTTTCCAGAATCGATGCCGGGATCTCCGGTCGAACAGGTCTGGTAAAACCCATTAACGGAACCGATACGATCGATACCGACACGGCATTTGGAGCTATCGTTGGAATCCTGTTGAAGCCAAATCAGAAATGGTCCATTGGAGCTGTTTACAATACGGGATCGAAATTTGAGCTGAAGACAACTGTATTCGGAAGATTCGGTACCGGTGGGCCCGGGCTTGTTGAGCTAAGCGGTGAATACCCGATTGATTATGTTGTGCCCGACCGCATTTCAGCAGGAACATCCTACAGTTGGAATGATCATTTCACAACGGCCTTTGATGTATCGCGAATTCGTTACTCGAAGCAAATCACAGAGAATTTCTTGATTCTGGATTTCAGAGACACAACGACATTGGATCACTATTTCATTGATGACGTTTTTGAATTCCATACCGGCGCAGAATATCGTCTGTATCATGAGGATAAGGTCATCGCTTTCCGTGCCGGACTGTACACGGATCCGGATCACCAGCTTCATTTTCGTGCGCTGCCCGGCACGGACCCGCTAACCGCTGACGTTCTGTCGTTCCGGTTCAACAGCCTGAAACAAAAAACTGATGTGGGAATAACGTTTGGCGCCGGCATCGCTCTTGCCAACCGTGTCCAGGTTGATTCCGCTTTCAGCTTCAGCCGCGATTCCGATGAATTCGTCCTTTCATTCGTGTTCAAACTGTGAAAATCCCCAGGTCAGTGTGGCGGGCCTCCGCGCCCGCACGCCGGACTTGGGGTTTTGATCCTGCAATCGGCGGCTACTCCGAATATCGTTTGAGTTTTTCGTAGAGCGTGCGGAGCGGAATTCCAAGTAGCTCGGCAGCACGGGTTTTGCTGCCGCCCGATGTATCCAGGGCTTTGAAAATAGCATTTTTTTCCAGGGCATACAGATCAAGAGATTCTGAAGCCGTAGCCGCTTTTTCCTGAATAGGATCAAACTCGTATTCCGATTCCAGAATGAAAACACGTCGCAGCTCGTTTTCCAATTCCCGCACGTTGCCCGGCCAGTTGTATTCCATGAATCGTTCCAGGATTCGGTCCGCAGGCATTTTCAAACTTCGCTGCAGCTCCTCCGAAATCTTACGCGTATAGTACTCAATCAGTAACGGAATGTCTTCTCTTCGCTCGCGCAATGCCGGTAAAACTATGTTGATGACGTTCAATCGATAAAAAAGATCATCCCGGAACTTGTTTTGCCGGACCAGATCGCGCAAATCCTGATTAGCCGCTGCAATGATTCGAACATCGACCTGATAGTTCTCTTTGCTGCCAATGGGTCGCACTTCGCCGTTTTGCAGTGTGCGTAATAGTTTTTTTTGCATCTCCTGACTCATGTCGGCCACTTCATCCAGAAACAAAGTTCCGCCATCTGCAAGCTGGAAAAGGCCCATTTTATTTTGATCGGCTCCGGTGAACGCGCCTTTGCGGTGACCGAACAATTCGCTTTCCAGCAAATCTTCGTTGAACGCAGCGCAGTTAATCGACACAAGGGGCCTGGCCGCGCGCGAACCGTTGTAGTGGATGTACTTTGCCGCAAGCTCCTTGCCGGTTCCGCTTTCGCCTTGAATCAACACCGTTGCATTGGTTTGCACGACCTTTTCCAGAATCTTGAAAACCTTCTGCATGGGCCCGGATTTCCCGACAAGATTCGCTAACCCGTAGCGCCTTCCCAGTTCGCGCTGCGTGTCCTCCAGCAGAATCTCCATTTCAGAAAGCTTTCCCTGTTGCAACTCTATCTTCTGTTGCAATTGACGATTTAGAGAGTCAATCCTCTTGTTCTTTTCCTCCAATTCTTCAAACAATTGTGCGTTTTCAATCGATATCGCAACATGATTGGCGAGACCTTGCATTAACTGGAGCTCTTCGTCACGAAGTAATGGAGCAGGCGTCGGGGATGAGGAATCAATATATAGAATACCGAGCAGAACCGGCGCTGCCGTTTCTTGCTGTGAATGCCAGAGCGGAAGGCAGAGGACGGATTGCAGATTCATCGCCCGAACGCTCGGAGTCTCCGAAAAATCCTTGTTGACCGGAAGCACCGGAATGTAAAGCGTCTTCTTTTCTTCAACAACTTTACGGACAATGCTGGTAGACCCTTTGAAATGATCCGGATCCAGGTCCTGATGGTTGCAGTCCCGCGCCGCCTTAATTGCCGGTTCGGGACCGTTGTCATAAAGCATCAGGAATCCGCGTTCGGCTTTCGTGACTTCCAGAATGATATCCAGAAGCGTCGGCATCAAATGATCAAGCCGCCGCTGAGAATTCAACAAAGCGTGGACATGAGAAGTGTTTAAATCAAACGGCATGATTCCATTATTGTACAATTCAAGACCGGTTTGATACCGTTAAGTATTCCCCGGCCGCCGGTCCGTTTATTCCGGTTCCCGCGGATTCAGGACAAAATCGATTCCTTCCAGCACTTGAGAAAAACGCGAGTTTGACAGAGTGCCGATTTTCTCACGCAAGCTCTGTCTGTCGACCGTTAAGATCTGAGTCACATTCACCACGCTTTTCCTGGAAAGATTGGCTTCCCCTTTGTTGAGCAGTACGTTGCCGGGGGAATATGCCCACTTCAGATTCGTTGTCAGGGCACACACGATGGCTGTGTTCAGACGGCTTTTGTTTAGCAAGTTGTTCTGAATGACGAGATAAGGGCGTTTGTAACTAGGTTCGGAACCGGACGGGCGACCGAGATCGATCCAGAACAGGTCTCCTTGTCGAATCTCCATCGAAAAACTCAGTCAGAGGTGAACCGCTTACGGTGGTATCCCTTCATACTCCGAATGTGCTCTTCGTCGTCAGAATCCGGATAAATTTTTTCGAGCGCATGATTCAACTGCTCCAGAAGCCTGCGATTCTCCTGCCTGGCGATCACTTCGTGAAGGCCCATCGAATACAAACGGCTCCTCGAAATACCTAATTCTTCCGCGATGGTTTCCGCTTTGTTGAAAAGATCTTTGTCGATCGAAACAGCAGTCTTTATACGCATAGTTATACCTGGTATCTTACCAAAGTATAACCCCGGTCATTAACGAAAACAACGTAAAATAGTAAGACAAGAAAATTCAAAGTCGCCGGCGATCGTCGATGAGTCTCCATTACCGTTGCGAGAATGTCCGCTGCATGGGTTTTCATGTAGGATATAGGCTTGATCGATTCCTTCAACTTCATAAAACAAATCTCCGATAGGACTATATGATGGACTCAATTTAGTGAAAGTCAAAAACAGCTCGCGTTTCACCTGGCTAATGCAGCCTCTTTCATTTGGTTTACCAGTCAAGGGGTGCGTCCGTGTTAACCCTCGTTTTTCCGGGTGTAGCTAACGAAACAGCAGGAACTCTGCGATAAAATCATTTCATTAAAACCGTAGGAGGAACAACGATGAAAAGGACTGTTGGGATTCTGTTTATCATGATCTCTGTAATAACCTGCAACGCTTCTGCAGACGAAATGAACACGGCAGAATCTCGCAAAGCCCTGGAGAAGGTTGTGAACGATTACATCGAAAACTACCGTCAGAAAACTCTCGATCAGTGGAAGGAGTTATTTCATCCATCTGTTACTGTTTTCTTCCCTGCGGAGGATGGGACCATCAGCGTTCGAAATCTGGAAGAATTTTTTGAGCGCCAGAAGAATTACTTCGCAAAGCGCAAATCCATCAGTGAACGTTTGGAAAACGTTCAGATCTTTACAGGCAAACGGATTGCACGAATTGCTGCCGACTTCGTTTTTGTAGATGAAGGGGTCGAGCATCCGGGGAAGCTGGGTCTGCATATTGTGGAAGGCACCAGCGGCTGGAAAATCGTAGCTGTCCTCTTCTCCTATAGCAATCGATAGGTTTTTCGTATCGACATAATGGACTTGTATCAGAACTTATCAGGTCGAAAGCGCCGGCCGCAGCGTATTACTGAAGCCGGCGCAGGATTACATCATTACGGATCAGGGGCAGTAATTGGTCGCACAGCTTTTCCAGTAAAGGAAGACTCTTTCGCCAATAGCAGGCGGCCAGATAAACGGGCAATCATTATAGATTTCAAAAATGTTATTTCCGACGTCTTTCATCGCTTTGATGATTCCGCGGAACTGTTCAGGATTGGCCCTTCTCATGTCACCGCACTTGTAGAAGGAGTTACCGCAAGTGGATCCGGCCGGTAGTTGTACAATGGCCCACTGGCCTCGCACGCCAATGACTGTGCCGTAGATGAAGCCCCGGTTTTGCGCTGGACTCGTGCAGGCACCCTGGCCTCCACCGCCACCTGTGCTGACGGAAACGCTTCTCCGCGTGGAATCCTCTAAATCACTGTCATCGGTAACGACGAGTTGCGTTGTGTAATCTCCGTTGCTGCTGTATTTATGGCTGACGACTTTTCCGGAACCCGTATTCCCATCACCAAAATCCCATGCGTAGTTCGACACTCTGCCGTCTTGATCGCTGCTCGAAGTCGCATCGAATTGAAAATTGGTGTTTACGTCGCCGATCGATGGATTGATACTGAAAGATGCAACAGGATTTTTGCCCCGTACGGTAACGTCTTTCGCAACAGCAGACTCTAATCCGCTGTTGTCCGTGACTGTCAACGTTACGGCAAAGACATCAACCTTATTGAATGTGTGTCTCACGACCTTACCCTGTACCTTGGCGCCCTCCTGGAAGTCCCAGATATAACGCACAATTCGTCCATCTTGATCTACGCTCGCTGAGCCATCAAATTGAAAATGAGTCGTGATCGGTCCTGCATGAGGGGTATAGCTGAAACGCGCGATCGGATAAACAAGATTCTCAATCAAAACTTCGCGTTCGGCCGTGCCCTGTCCCTGATGATCATCGGTCACTGTCAGTTTGACCTTGAAGTTTCCCGCTTCGGTGTATTTATGAGTTGTCTCGCTGCCGGATGCCGTATGGCCGTCTCCGAAATTCCAGTTGTAGCTGACTATGTTCCCGTCTGAATCACTGGAGTTGGAAGCGTTGAACGAAAAGAGCGTGTTCTTAGCTCCCTGCGAAGGGTTCATTGCAAACGAGGCGACAGGAGCACGATTATTGCTGACGCTCAAGACATCCGAGTTGGTGGCCACGCCTTCAAGATTCGAAACACGAATGGTTCGCTTGCCGGCCGGGGCATCTGTGTTTACAGAAAAAACGACCTCCAGATCGGTCGAGCTTATGATTCTTGTTTGTTGAATCCGGATTCCGATGTCGAGGTCCACAGCTACGATCCCGGCAAAATTACTACCGATGATGTGACCGGTTACGTTTTGATCACCCTGGTTCACCTGTGCAGGAGTCATTCCGGAAATTGTTGGTTTCTTGTTGCCTGACGTCAACTCATCCGTCTTACACCCGACAATAGTGACCAGGCATATGAAAGCAAAGAAGATAATACACCCTCTCATCTCCAATCCTCCAAGTCCAAGAGGTTTGCCCTCTTTTTATTTGATTACAATTCTATTGCTGCGGCCGGACAAAGTCAATACTATCTATGTAGTACGACCCATCATATACCTGTTGTGTTACATTCTTGGGACGCTACCATTGCTTGTAGCCTTTGCGGCCGAATTCTTTTATGCTTTAATTCCGAGCGCCTATGGCACTTGCGATATTCTTTTTGATAACGTTGTTGTTTTTTGTTGTCCGTTCGCGCGCAATTCTTTTCCATTTGCTTTGCGCCGTTTTGCTTGCCGGTTTTGTCTTCTGGACCGGCCCAACATTGATTGAGAATTCTCCTGGCGAATGGATCGTCTCTACAATGGGTTTGATTCTCTACTGGTTGGGTCTGGTGATTGTTCGGATTATGCTGACGCGTAGCGTGAGCCTGCGAATGCTTTCAAACTATGCGCAGCAGGAGCAGAGTGAATCGGCAAGCGAAGGGATCGCCGGCCGCTTTAATGATGCCCGGCATTTCGGTCTTGTAACTGCTGTGAATGACGGATACAGACTTACGGTTTTCGGTAGATTTATCAGTGGAATTGTGGCGCTCTCTTACTGGATTTTGAGAATCAAATAATGGATATTCTTGTTGGATTCGTTGCCGGTTTTGTTGCGGCTGTTTGCTTGAGCGAAGTGGCGTTGCGAGGCACGAAGCTCCAAACCGGACTCGCGAAAGTGGTTTTCGTGCACACAGGCGTTGCCGGTTTGTTGCTTTTGTATTTTTTCCTGAAAGGCCGGATGGTTCTTCCCGGCGTTGTTATTTTTTGGTCCGGGGCATTTCTTACGTGGTTTGGAGTACGAAGCCACATGGAAAGCTCGATTTTGTTGCGCATGCTCTATCTTCTTCGCAGAGGATTTATGTCTGAGAAGCATTTGATGGAAGAGTACGAGTCTCATTATGGTGAATCTCAGCGGTTGGACGAACTTTTTCGCGGAGGCCTTTTGAAGCGGACACCGGAGGGCAACATTGTCACATCGAAAGGGTTGTTTATCCTTCGTGTTGTTTCATTATTGAAATGAAGACTACGTGGATCAGCGGCCTTCTCGTTTTTGCAGGCGTGGTTTTTCTTTCCGGATTTCATTCTTCGTGGATTCCGTCTTTTTTTTCTCTCCTTGTTTTGTGCGCCTTGTGCCTTACCGCTCTTCCGCTTACCAGGATGCTTTTTCCGGATCCTGTAGATTCCTGGATTCTGGCCTTTCCTGTCGGTTATGTACTTCATGCATTCTTTTTATCCCTGGCCGGATTGATTTTCGGCGTCAATCGAATGACCGCTATCATATATATAGCTGCAGTTTTGTTGATTCCGGCGTTGCAGCGCCGGCTCTATCCGGGCGGATTGAACGCCACAGCGGAGCCAGGCGCGAAGGGAATTCAATCTCCGCAAAGTTTTCAGGGCGGCTCCGATTGGAAAAATGGCGACATGGTATCCCTGTTGATCTGGTTGTTTGTGACGCTTGCAATCGTTGCCGTTCCTTTTGCGAGAATCGGGGAGAACACAGTAGATGGCTATGCCTATCGCGCTTATTTCAATGCAGATTTCTTCCGGAATATGGCCGTTACCGGCGCGCTGTCACATTCCGGGATTCCGCCGGATAACCCTTACCTGGGCGGGAACACGCTGCGTTACTACTGGTTTTTTCATTTGATTCCAGCCTACTGGAACCAATTGTTTACTTCGTATCGTCCTGACTTCCTGATGGTTCAATTCTCCGTCGTTGCTTTGTTGATGTTTGTTTCATCACTTTTTGTTGTCTTGCGCCGTTTTGCGCATCACCGGAAGACGTTACTGTTTCTTCTTCCGGTACTTGCTTTTGGCGGCAGCTACGAAGGTTTATACATTCTCCACTGGTTGAAGAACCGGCAGTTGCCATGGACCGAATTTGCAAATTTGAACATCGATGGAATCCTGAGATGGAACTGGAAAGCTCCGCAAATTGATACTCTGTATCGCGCCTTTCTTTATGCCCCTCAACACCTGATAGCCCTGGCCATTTTGCTCGTTGCGCTGCTAATCTGGAATTCAGAGCGACTGGGGCAGGAACCCCTGAAAGGAAAGAGTCGCCCGGTTCTTTTTTATTTTTTGATTTTCTCTACTCTGGGATTTTCTGCCTTCATCGGCGCAACCTTGATTCTTGGCGCCGCTTTGATTCTGTTGATTCAGACATTTCGACGTCCGAAAACAAAATGGAAGGAGCTTGTTTTCAGCGGTCTGCTTGGATTGCTCTTTCTGGCTGTCTACCTGTACCCTTTTGAAATGTTCCAACCGGGTTCTCAGCAGATGGATTTTGGGCCCGACAAGATCATCATGGCCCATCTTCCGGAATACTTTCTGTTGAACTGGGGCGCCCTTCTCTTGCTGGGTATTGCGGGAGTATTTTACCGGTCACCATCATTTCCAAACCGGATCCTTCTCTTTTTCCTGATCTTCTGTTTTGCTTTAATTGTTTTTTTGCGACTTATGCTTGCCGGGTTTTCGGACATCAGTCTGAAGGTCGGACATTTCTCTCACGTCATTTTACTGTTGATTGCTGCCGGCGCCATAGACCGATTTTTAGCGAAACACTCTCAGAAGACCGGCCGGCTCGCGGTAATGATGGCAATTCTTGTCCTGCCCGCGATGGTGACCTGGGGCATGGACGCATGGAATTCGTCGGACATTCGCAACCGGCGATTCACCACTGTTATGAGCCGGGACGACGCAGAAGTCTGTCGCTGGATGCGGAAAAATCTTCCGGAAAAAACCATCGTACTGAACTACAGTCCTCAATACGAAGAGTTTACGCGCGACATCATTCCTGCTTTCGGGGAACGGTCCCTTTTTCTGGGAAACCGGATCTTCTCAAGAATCTTCCAGGTTCCGGAAAAGCAGGTGCGGGACCGGGCCAACGTTGTTGACGCAATACTTCGACTTTCTACGCCGCGGGAAACATGGACGCTCGCACGGGAATCAGGCATTGAATACATCTTTGTCAGCGAAGTACCTGCGGACAGGATGCCCGGGCTCGTTCAAAAACTCGCCCCGCCTCAGTTTTCGCTTGTCATTCAGGAAGGGAAAACGGCTGTATTCCGCGTGAATAAAGAGTAGTCAGGGCGAAGTCTTGAAAACGAACGCGCTGAAATGCTCGAACCGAATCTCTTTGCCCTGCGGATACTTGTTTTTGAGCATGTTTAGGACCCGCCAGTCTGAGGTCCTTGTAAATGGAGGATCATAGGTCTTGCGTACAATCGTGCGGATGTCTCGTATCTCCATTCCATAAACTTGATGCCACCATTTATAAAATCCCTTCCCATCGTCGTCTCTAAGCCACCATGGATTAATCACATTCTGTTGCAGAAATACCACGACCACTTTGTCTCTTGAAGATTCTTTCCGGAAATCCATTCCCGGCGTAATCAACTTGTGATTTGACTTCGAATACGTTAGATACTCGATAGTTGAGTGAAAGAAGAACTGGGGCGACAGGTAGACTTCACAGGATTCACCCAGCTGGTTGCTCAGGCGCGCGACGTTCGTCTGGTCACGATCGGCTCCCCAGATCGCAGCCACTTTCGTTGAAAGCGAATCCAGAATTTCCGGATATCTGACCATTGCGTCCAGAGCTCCGGTCATCATACTGCCTGAAAGTACGATCGCGATAAAGGTCCTTCCCGAAGTACTCCCGAATCTGCTTACGATTTGAGCTGCGCCATAAATCCCAAAACTTGTAAACAAAATGGCAACCGGCAGGCAGCCGAAAACCCTCGGAACATTGGGCGCTCCAACACTGAGAATTCCGGGCAAAATTGTAATAAAGAAATAGATCAGTAGAAACGTGGCGTAAGGCTTCCGCGCATGAATCAAGGTCAGGAATGCGCCAAGTATAAAAAAAGAAGTAGTAAAAGGAGAAAGCATGGGCTCAGCATTGACATTGTGACGCGCAATAGGATCCCCGCTATAAGTGAACATTCCGAAGGTTCTGGCGGATGATTCCAGGACAAGTCTTACAGGGCTTTCCTGTTCTTTTCCTTTTTGACTCCAGACCGAGGTGCGTTTCATCCGGCCTGTCAGACTCTCCGGATTTTCAATGTAAAACCTGGCTAGAGGAACCACAACTGCCAGACTGACAATCGTTGCTGCAAGAATCGGTTTGAGATACGGGGACAGATTCTTGCGGATGTTTTTCTCTGCGAGAAAAGCCGGCAGCACAAACGGGAAAACTCTGTAAGCGATATAAGTATAGAGTCCCAGGCCCCCGAACACCCCGGCGGCTATCAGTGACCCTGTTCTTCTGCGATCCGAAGTCAAAGCACGCGCGACAAAGTACAAAGTAGCCAGCTCAAAAACAGGATACAGTCCGGCGCGAACTCCATAGCGGCTGTGAATGATATGCCATTTGGATACTGCCAGTAGAAACGTAGAAAGAAGCGCAATATGGTTGTTGAAAACAGTCCGCACAAACAGATAAAAGAAAAGCAGGGAGGCAGATCCGGCGATGGCTGTGACGACTCTCACAGCAATGCTGGAGGTATCAAAAACAGTTTGAGCGGCCGCGACAAGATAGGCAACCAGTGCTTCCCTGCCGCCATTCCAATCCAAAAAGACGGGCCTTTCTCCGAATTCCCGAATGGCAATTGCATCCAGACCTTTGTACGCTTCGTCGTACGTCATTCCTTCGAATAATGTTTCGAGATTCCAAAACCGGAAAAAACATCCGGTTAGAATAATCCCTGCAACAATCAATGAATTCCATTTGGAAGGAGGCGCAGGCGAGATAAAAGATTCCCAGACACCGGCTCCCTGCGAAGTCTTTCGAAAATAATAGAAGAAATAAGCAAGACACACAATCAGCGGACCTACGGAAAAAGGATGAAACGTACTTTTGGTGTGGCCTTTTAGAAGGGCTTCTGCAGTAATGAAGAGGATAAGGACAAGAGCGGGCAAAGTTCTCTTTTACGGACAGAAGTTATTAGAGCACGTCTTGTAGATCAGGAAGACTGTCTCGCCTACAGTGGGAGGCCACCTGTATGGACAATCGTTATAAACACTGAACTTGCCGTTTCCAAGATCCGTCATCTGTCTTACGATTCCGTAAAAATTTTCAGGACTCGCCTTCCTCATGTCTCCACACTTGTAGAAAGCATTTGAGCACGTTGTATCTGAAGGAAACTGCACAGTTGCATTGAACCCACTCACGCTCACAACGGTACCATAAATGAGTCCGCGGTCATTGGCGGCGGTTGTGCAAGCGCTTCCGGGCCCCGGGCCTGGACCTGGCCCCGGATCTTTGCCAACGCCGATAGCTTTTGAAGAAGTGCCGGCTTCACCTGAGTTATCGGTGACCGTGAGCACCACACCGAATGTTCCCTCTCGTGTAAATTTGTGCTGAACAAGAGCACCCCGCGCGGAAGTGCCGTCACGAAAATCCCAAAAATACGACGTGATCTTGCCATCCGTATCATCGCTCGTTGACGCGTCAAAACTGAAGCTGGTATTCACATCACCGCTGCTTGGAGACACCGTAAATCGAGCCTTAGGCGTTTCGCTTGCGTCAACTTCTAGAGTTTTCAATGAAGAAACGCTTGCGTTCTCATTATCAGTTACCGTTAGAATGACTTCAAAATTTCCACCCCGCGAGAAACGATGCGAGACAACCCTGCCGCTGTCCTGTTTTCCATCACCAAACTTCCATTTGTAAGCAACAATGCTTCCATCATCATTGGATTTGGAAGCGTCAAAGCGGAAAGGTGTGTCTTTGATCCCGGTCAACGGACTGATGCTGAACCTGACTTCAGGAAGACGGTTGTCCCCAACAGAAAACAGGGAAGAAGCGCTCGCTGCTCCGGACGTGGTTGCAACAATTACGTTGCGTGGACCGGGAGAAGCGTCTCGATAGACTGTGAAAAAAATGTATATTTCCGAATTGCTCAGGGATTGGAACTGTTCCACTTCCACGCCGTCACCGAGGCTCACTGACATCAAACCCTGGAAGTTTTTCCCGACAATCCGGCCTTCTATACCAGTACTACCCGGATTGACTGTGGATGGACTCACGCCGGAAATCTCAGGGGATAGCGCTTTGCCGACATCAGTTCCACTATCCTGACTGCATCCCGAAAGCCAGGCAATCAAGACAAAAACAATAATGAAAACGGTGCGCCTCATCAGAACAGGCCTCCAGCCAGCCTTGCCGAAAAATTATAACATAGCTCCCATCGAAATCAACTTTGCTCAAGGGCGTGATTCCTCTTTCACTTTTCCAACAATAAACACAGAGAAAGTTCCAGGATGCAGGAGTCGCCCGGCAGGATAGCGGGTCTGCAACATGTAGAGGAGTCGATTGTCTGACGTGCTCATCATCCGTGGATGACTGATATATGTTCTTTGGATCAATGCTCGAGCGTTTTCCGGTTGGATACTGTGAACCTGTGTCCACCATTTAAAGAAGTTTTTACCGTCCTCATCGCGCAGCCACCATAGATTCGAGTCTTCCAGCACAAGTACCACCATCGCTATTTTCCCATCCCTGGAGGCAGGCTCAAATTTCGTGTATTGAGAGAACAATTTGGGATAGGACTTTTTGTAAGTCAGATAGGCAATGGTGGAGTGAAAAAACAGTTGCGGCGAAAGGTACATTTCACAACGTTCGCCCATCTGGTTCAGGAGTGTGGCAACCTGGTGTTGATGCCGGTCCAGTCCCGATTGTGACGATTCCATTGGTGAAAGCGAGTCGAGGATTTCTCCGTAACGCAAGAGAGCATGCTGCGGACCGATGAGCAGATTTGCCGGAAGAATGACCATAACGAAAATGCGCCATGAAATGCGACTGAGGTTGTAAATGATCTGACCTGCGGACATCAGACCGATTGCCGAGATCAGCATCGCCGGAGGGACAGCGCCGAGAGTTCGCGATGCCTGAGGAGCTTGCACTGTCAGGAATCCCGGAAGAAGACTCAAACCCAAATATGCAAGTAAAAATATGGCGAACGGTTTTGCGCGCGAGAGCAAGACAATCAATCCCAGCAGAAACACGCCACATAGAAAAATGGAAAGCATCGGGTCGCCGTCGACGTTGTGTTTAATGATTGGATCTCCGCTGAAAGTGAACATTCCCACTGTTGCCGCAACCGAGTTCAGCAGATTTGTTACAGGATGTTTATCAGCAGATTCGTTCCAAACAGCAGTGCGGCCTACCCGGTCGAAAACAATATCAGCATTTTGAATCGTAAACGCGGCAAGGGGCAACACGACGGCAGCACACACAATCGTTGCGCCAAGAACATACTTCCAGTATTTAACAGCCTGCGAGCGAAGGCCTTTATCCAACAACAAACAGGCCAGAATCAAAGGGAAGATCCTGTAAGCAGTATAACTGTAGAACCCGATCCATGTAACAACGCCGGCAAACAGCAACAGTTTTGGCCTGTCGGAACGCAATGCTCTAACAATCAAGAACAGCGCCGCCAGCTCAAATAACGGGAACAGAGGAGTTCTTACCGCGTAACGGCTATGCACAATGTGCCATTTGGAAACAGCGAGCAAAAACGCCGATATCCAGGCTATCCTTCGGCCGAAAAGCTCTCTTGCAAAAAGGTATAAAAACAGGACGGAAAGCGTCCCGGCAAGAGCGCTGACGAATCGAACTGTGAATGGGGTATGGCCCGCAAAATATTGTGTGATCGCAATCAGATAAGCAACCAGCGCGTCTCTACCTGCGTTCCAACCGAGGAAGACAGGACGATCGCCAAATTCGGATATTGCAACAGCGTCAAGTCCTTTGTAGGCCTCGTCCCATCCCAGCCCTTCAAATAAGCTTCCCAGTTTCCAGAAACGAAAGAGCCCGGCCAGCACCACGATAGCGAAAACACTCCAGGAGGGAAAGTCGAATTCGTCGGAGTTGTTCCATGGATCTTCGGACATTTGTCTGAATTGTTGAAAGAGAAATCCCGCGGAAATCAACAAAGGCAAAAGACAAAACAGTTGTACAGGGAGAGATATCCCTTTTTTAAGAAAACTCTCAGAGGCAAAGAACAGGATCAATGAAACAAGCGGCAAGAATTGTCCTGAGCTCATGATTTCCGGACTCAAAAGTGCTGTCTAAAGCCTGAAACGACAGACATCGGCATCCTCGCGTGTTTAATGTAACACAATGGATTTGGAAGTGTCGCTGCTACAATTGGATCAATGTTGAATATGAATGCATCTCCAATTCTTATAACAGGAGCAACCGGATGGCTGGGGCGTCGTTTTGTTGATGTGATTCTGAATGGCTTGCCGGAGCTTCCGCAGGAAAAACCGAAGTTTGAAGGCACACTTCGCTGCATCGTTCCCCACAATGTCGCCGGTAAGTCGCCGGCCAATCAGAACATCGTATTCGTTCCTGGCGATTTGCGGAATCAGTCGGATTGCGATGATTTGTGCGCGGGTACCGGTTCGTGGCTTCTCTTTCACATTGCCGGAGTGATTCATCCTTCAAGAATTCGAGAGTTTTACGAAGTTAATGTCGAGGGAACCAGAAACATTTTGCGGAGTGCTGTGAAAGCAGGTGTCCGGCGCGCTGTGGTTGTCTCCAGCAATTCGCCGTTTGGAAACAATCCTGCCCGCACTCATCGATTTGACGAAAACTCGCCGTTTAATCCATACAGAAACTACGGTCGCTCAAAAATGTTAATGGAGCAGGTCGTCCGGGAATTTCAGGAAACGGGAAAGCTCGAAACGGTCATCCTTCGCGCGCCGTGGTTCTACGGCCCTTTCCAACCTCCTCGCCAAACTGTGTTTTTTCGAATGATCCGAGATGGAAAGTGTCCGATTGTGGGAGACGGAAACAACCACAGAAGCATGGTCTACATCGATCATTTATGCCAGGCCCTGATCAAGGCAGCTTTAGTAGAAAGGGCAAATGGAAAAGCTTACTGGATCGCTGATGAGCGACCTTACACAATGAACGAAATTGTAGATACAGTGGAGCGTTTGCTGGAACAGGAATTTCATATCCCGTGCGCGCATAAACGCATCAGGCTTCCGGCTATTGCCGCTACGATCGCCGAATTTCTCGATGCCGCCATTCAAGGCGCCGGTCTGTACAATCAAAGAATTCACGTGTTGAGTGAGATGGATAAAACGATCGCATGTTCGATAGAAAAAGCGAAAATCGATCTGGAGTATCGTCCTTTCGTTGACCTTGAAGAGGGCATGAGACGCAGTATCCGTTATTGCGTGGAAAACTCAGTGTTATAATTCAGGGGAAAAAACTCATGTTTGTTCTGGTAACAGGCGGCTCCGGATACTTTGGTTCCTTGCTTGTTCGCGCCTTGCTGGCTCAGGGAGATTCGGTCCGGGTATTTGATCTCGAAGATGCAGAGGATCGTCCTCCCGGTGTAGAGCTTGTCCGCGGAGACATCCGCGATCCGGCATCTGTTGCAAAAGCCTGCAAAGGCATATCGGTCGTATACCACAACGTGGCCCAGGTGCCTCTTGCGAACAATCGTCATCTATTTGATTCTGTAAATGTCCAGGGGACGGCCAATCTGTTAAGTTCTGCTCTGGCGGAAGGGATCAAGAAAGTGATTCACACTTCTTCAAGCGCCATCTTTGGGGCGCCGAAAGAGAATCCGGTAACCGGGCAAACAGTTCCACGGCCCTTCGAGGCTTACGGCAAAGCGAAGTACGAGGCGGAACTTGTCTGCGGGGAGTATGTGGAAAAGGGTTTGGACATCACGATCATCCGGCCACGTACAATTCTGGGCCACGGCAGGATGGGGATATTTCAGATCTTATTTGAATGGATTCGCACCGGGTTCAATGTTCCGGTGCTCGGGAAGGGAAACAGCATTTATCAATTTGTACATGCCGGGGACCTGGCGAATGCATGCATAGCGGCTGCGCGACGGCAGGGTGCATCCGTTTATAACTGTGGGACCGATCGTTACGGGACGATGAGGCAGGCACTTGAAGCGCTGTGCGAGCATGCGGGAACAGGTTCACGGGTGCGGTCGGTTCCGATGATGCCTGCAATCCTGGGGATGAGACTCGCGAATTTTTTTGGGATTGCGCCGCTTCGGGCGTACCATGCGCTGATGTACGGAAGGTCGCTTTATTTCGATATCACTAAAGCGCAAACCGAATTGAACTGGCAGCCAAAGTATTCTAACGAAGAAATGTTGATTGAAAGTTACGAGTCATATTTAGCGAACCCGAAAAAACTTTCCGGTTTTTCGGCGCCCGGATACCACCGGTCGCCGGTCAAACAGGGAGTATTAAACGTTGTGAAGTGGTGTTTGTGACCCGGTTTGAAAAGGGAAGCTCAATCGCAGGCTTCATCATCGGCTGTGCGCTTTTAGTTCTTGCGGCTTCCCGCCTGGATTCTGTATCTGTCCTTAACGTTATCAAACGAGTTTCGTTATGGCCATGGTTGCCCCTGGCTCTACTCTGCTATTTACTGAGTCACTTTGCGCGGGGTATGCGGTGCAAAGTGCTCGTCAGCAGTGAAGCCGCACTCTCTCTTGCGGCTGCAACAAATGTGGTAGTGCTCGGCTATGCTGTAAACAATCTGCTTCCTGCAAGACTGGGCGAATTCGCGCGTGCCGGAATGTTGTCGGACCGTACGGGACTGCCCTATGCGCAAACGCTTGCTGTTACCGTACTGGAAAGAGTCCTCGATGGTCTGGCATTGCTTTTTCTACTGACAATCACAATAAGCAGTTCCCAATTTCCTTTCTCAGGATTACTTCTATCCGCGCTTCCCTTAGGAGCGGTCCTGTTTGCGATTCTTTTCTCTATTGTGCTGATCCTGCGTCTTTTTCCGGGCTTTATTCTTTCGCTGAACAGCAAGCTTACGCATCCACTGGGTCTGCGCGTCCATGATCGAGTCGTGACGTTTACTCATCAGATGATACAGGGAATGAGTTATCTCCGTGGGCCGGCCGAGCTTGCCTTTCTTGCGGTTTTGAGCCTGTCAGTATGGACCCTGGAAGCAGGGATGTATCTTTATCTATTGCCTGCGTTTGGGCTAAATCTCCATGTCTGGACGGCTTTTTTTGCGATGACGGTGACGAATCTTGGGATGGTCTTACCTTCCACACCAGGTTTTGTAGGCGTTTTTCATTTTCTTTGTATGCGTTCGTTGCAGGCGATTCATGTTCCCGGCGAGATCGCTCTTAGTTACGCCACTTTAGTGCATCTGGTGTTTTACATACCGATCACCATTTGGGGAGTCGCCATCGCTATGTTTTACCACATACGCATCACCAACACCGCCGCTCTGGTCCGTTCTGCTTCCCCATTCTCAACATCAATTAACGACCAGGCGGTACCTGGCCGGCAAATTCTTGATGTGGGTAAGGTGAGACGCAAGCCGGATACTCCGAGTCAATTTATGACAGCCGTTGTAGAAACAATTATTCCAGGTTTGAGAGAACTTCCGGATCCCAAAAGCAGCGCGGTGCAGGTCGCAACTTTCGTTCAGGGACAGATCAATTGTTTGCCGGCAAGACTTCGAATTTTACTTCATATAGGCTTATCGGGCTTTGCCGCTCTCACATGGATGCGCCATATATCGAGATTTGAAAATCTGTCCTTTGAAAATCGGCGCCGCTGGTTATACGCCTGGTCCTTTGGTCGCTTTTCACTGGCCCGTCACCTTTTCCGGCCATTTCGAACCGCAATGCTGGCTTACTATGATCTGCCTGAAGTGGAGGCGGCGCACCTTCGAGTATGAGTACAAAGTCCAGTCAGGTGATTGTTATTGGATCAGGCGCGGGAGGGGCCGTAACTGCCCTCGAGCTGGCAAGAGCAGGTTTCGATGTTCTTGTCCTGGAAGAGGGTGCGCGTCACGAGTTGAGTGATTACGGTCAGAAGGCTACAACAGCGATTCAGTCGCTTTACAGAAGACGTGCGATGATGCCAATTCTTGGCACAGTTCCGATCGGATATGCGGAAGGACAGTGCGTTGGCGGAAGCACCGAAATCAACAGTGGATTCTGGCATCGTGCGCCGCGAGAGACCCTGCTTCGATGGAAGCTTCAATACGATTTGTCCGAAGCGGGTGAAGAGGATCTCGAATCTCATTACACCTGGGCAGAAGAGATGCTGGGAGTCGGAAACCATCCACCGGAGTTACCCGCGAGCTCGCGAGTCTTTGCGAAAGGCGTTGAAGCAATGGGATGGAGCCATTACGCAGTGCCGCGTACTGCGCCGGGCTGCCGGAACACAAACACCTGTGCGCAGGGTTGTCCAACAGGCGCAAAACAGGGAATGAGCCGCAAGATTCTTCCCCTTGCGGAAAGTTTCGGTGCACGAATTCTTCCGAGTTGCCGCGTTCTCTTGCTCATGAAAACTGGAAAGAAAATTACCGGAATACTGGCGCGCCAAACCACTCCCGATGGATTGGAGCACCTCATCCGGTTGAGCGCCGATGCTGTTTTCGTATGCTGCGGTCCTACGGAAACTCCCGCCTTGCTGCAGCGGAGCGGAATCGGTTACCACGTCGGTAATACACTTCAAATCCATCCTTATTTGAAGATTGCTGCAAGATTCAAAGATCCGATCGATGCTCACGAAAGCGTTATGCCTTTGCTTCAGGTGAAAGAATTCGCGCCACAACTCACCTTAGGCGGATCCTATTTCAGCGCCGGCTATCTGGCGCTGACGTTGAGCGAGAACTGGCCGGAAAACATGCACGAGATGGAATCCTACAGGCGAATGGCACACTTCTACATCGGCGTTCAGGGAACGGGTAAAGGCTCCGTCAAGCCCACATGGTTTGGTCATGACAGCGCCATTCTGCGATATGAACTCACTACCTCTGATGTGAATAATCTCAGCACCGGTCTGGCGAAAGCTGCTGCCCTTTTGCTGGCCGGAGGGGCTGAAGCCGTATTCCCATCCGTATACGGCATTCCTGCCATACGAACAGAAAAAGAAGCCGTCCGTTTTTTGGATGAGCCGTTATCGAAATCGACTCTTAGTCTTTTCACCGTTCATGCGTTCTCTTCCTGTCCGATAGGGGAACGAATTGATCGTTGCGCGGCTGATTCTTTCGGAAAGGTGTACGGGTACGAAAACCTGTACATTAACGATGCCAGCATGTTGCCGGACTCTCCTGGAGTGAACCCACAGGGAACAATTATGGCTGTTGCCCGCAGAAACGCCCTCGCGTTCGATAGACAAAGCATAAGCTGATATTGACCTCAATGATATAATGGTCGATAACTAAGTTCAACTCTGGAGAAAGGTCAAATGTTTTTGAGAACTTTCGGGAAGATGAAGTGTTTTCAAGTGTTTTTAGTTTTATCACTCGCGCTGATCGTTCGTTGCGGAAACGATGAAGGCAGTCGTAACGCCACTATCACAGGGATGAATCCAAACCAGGTCAGCATTGGACAGCAGAATGGTGTCGCTTCAATCACGGGAACAAACTTAAATGCCACAGCGGTTTCACTTGGCGATGGAATTGCTGTAATTAGTTTTAACGTCAAAAGCGCCAGCGAGATTGAGGTTCACTTCAATGTAAATTCGAATGCTGCGCCTGGACCCAGGACAATCTCGGTCACGACCACAGGCGGAGTCGCCAGTTCCAGTTCAGCATTAAGCGTAATAGATAATCACGCTCCTACCGCTAAATTTATTATCAGTCCTACGGCGGGATCGCTTAAGACGATATTTCAGTTTGATGCCGGCGGATCGACCGACGTTGCGCTTGGCTTGGCTCTCACATACAGCTGGAAGTTTGGTGATGGAGCCACCGCATCGGGTAGAAAAGTAACGCACAAATACGATGCAATCGGCAGCTACAACGTGGAGCTGAGGGTAACTGATAGCCAGGGTGGTTTTGGCGCATCAGTAAAAGCAATCGAAGTATTAAAGAACAGCCCACCGATTGTGAGATTCCTGGTTCGACCCGGCCTGAAAGGAGATACGAATACTTCCTTCAGATTCGATGCGTCCGCAAGTGATGATCCTGATGGAAGGATCGCTGACTATATCTGGGATTTTGGTGATGGTAGCCGCAAAAAACGTGGCGTTGAGGTCGACTACGTATACGATAAAGCCGGGAACTACACGGTTCAGCTTACACTCATTGATAACAAAGGCAACGCCGCATCAGACGTCAAAGAATTGGAAGTCGAGAAATCCACACAAATCGTATGCCAGGGCAAGGGTGGTGGTCACGCGCAGATCGTAAGAGGTAAGGTGGTTGCCGTTGAACCAGGGAACTGGGCCATCGTCGATTTTGGAGCCGGACACAATTGCGGTAACACCTGGCATAAGTGCGATGATTTCCGGAAAACAGGTGGCGTTGGAAACCGCGAATTCTTTGGTATCGTTGATAAGATGACCGACCGCGGCAACGGAATTATGGGCGTTCACAATGCATGTCCACTCTTCTGGCCACCTGGTGTCGGGGACCACGTCTTTCTCTATTATAAGACTTGCGCCCAGAATCATTGCCCGTAGCCTGATCTATCGTTCGCGCTACACGAATTCTTTGATTCGTCAGGCGGCCGTGTTTACAGATCCCAGGTCCATGGCGCGAAAGAACATGCGATTTGTAACGCCCACGTCCCGTGGGCAGAGCTCGAGCTCAAGAGCCCGCGAGAGAAAGGCGGTACAAACACCGTCGGCGTCTAGGGGCACCCGTTTTTATCGCATCTCTTGTGGAATAGAAACACTCTGTGACCTATCTTTGGCGGCCAACGGTAGGGGCAGCTGTTCTTTACACGAAACACGTCATTTCCTCTATCGGCTATCTCGGTGATGACTCCGAAAAAGCCAAGATCAACCTGGGCGTCGCGCATGTCGCCGCAAAGATAAGCAGAGTTTTTGCAGGTTGAACCATTCCTGTCGAGCCGGACAATCGCATTATTCCCGGGCTCAACCGCGATCACGGTTCCGTAAAGAGTTCCATGATTGGGAATCCATTTCGTGCATTCGATTTCAGTAAATTTTTCAACATCCAGGCTCTTCGTATTGTTGCTGTCGGTTCCGTTATTGTCCTTAACGGTAAGCGTTACCTGGTATGTTCCTGGAGCAAACTTCCTTGTAACTATTTTTCCCGTCTCCTTTTTGTTGTCTGAAAATTCCCAGGCGTATTCGGTGATTCGTCCATCGTCAGTGCTTCCGGAAGCATCAAATTCGAATGTATCGTTTTCAGTTCCGTCCTTAGGAGTAATGTTGAATACTGCCATTGGAGTCTGGTTGTCCAAAACAGTAAAGATCGCTGCGGAAGTAGTGCTTCCACCCTGTGCTGTTATTGAAATAGAGCGCGCACCCGATACGGCGCCCCGGCCCACAGAAATATCTACATCCAGCTGAGTGGCGCTGATACTTCTCCATCCATGAATGGTCATGTCGGAGCCGAATGAAACTGAGCCCACTCCCTGCAGGTTCGTGCCGCGTATTGTAACGGGAACAACCCTCTCACCACGGCTTAAACGGTCGGGGTTTACTGAAGTGATCGTCGGTGCTGTTGAAGGCGTCGAAGTAGCGGGATTATCGCTACCGCAGCGGACCGTCAACAGCAACGACAAGACGATAAGAAACGGAATTGCGAACTTCATTTGAAACAAACTCCTCATAAGAATTTTGCGCCCAACCCCTTGTCAGGGGAAGAAATTATAGCACGTCCGGCAGATTTTTGCCGGGAACTACAACTCGAGCTCCTTCTTGCTGCCGCATCCAAAGACGCTGCAGCGGTCAGTCTCGCTCCAGCATTCCTGGTGATGCAGCGTTCTGCACTCCCTGCAGGAAACGAGCTGGTCCTGTTTTCCGATTGCTCCTCTACAGTACGGACAAACGGATTCTTCCTGATTGCCCTGTACCCCACGCTCTGCAAAGTCGAGAAGGAAACGAATGAATGTAATTGATGCGCCCAGCGCTTTCGGCCAATCTGCCAGATCAGAAACAGATTCAATTCTCTTCTCACCTTTAACGCCGTATTTGCCGACTTGAAGCGAATCATAGAAGCTTAACTTCTCCAGAATTGACGGAATCTCTATCGAATCAAGCAAAGCTTTTGTTTTTTCATTCCGGCTTTTCGTGACGCGAAATCGAACCGTCTCTTTTCTTGAAAGATTCACTAACTCCTGGAACTTCGATGACCGGCTGACTGTAAGCCGATAGGGAAAGTCCCGCCTGAAGAAAACACTGAAAAGGCATGATCCTCCACGCATCCCAGTATAGATTTCAAAAGAAAACAATTTTGAATGGCAGGACCACACGTGAGTCCCTGAATATGAGTATTGCGTACGATCCGGATAGCCTTTCAGGCTGCGATCCACAAACTCCTTTATTTCATCCAGAACTGGACCTTCGATAGCCGTGGAAGGCCAGAGCACCTTCAGTAAGATAAGAAGAAAGAACCCGAAAAGCGCAGCAGAAAGTGCCGGTTCCATGAACATATTGTACTTCCGCCGGCGAGCGCTTCGGACAGGTGCCGGAGTACCAATGCGGCTAATCTTCGGAACGGTCAGTTTCTAATGCCTGAAACTGCAGTTCCTCTGCAAGGAGAACAGCAACTGTGTCCGGGTCGACCGGACGCGAGAACAGGAACCCCTGCCCGCTTTCGCAGCCAAGCGAAAGGAGATAAACGCGCTGTTCTTCAGTTTCCACGCCTTCAGCGATCGTTTCCATTCCCATATTTTGTGACAGGGCGATAACAGCGCGAACAATTCCCCAGTTTTCGTCTTCCACTTTGCTGCCAATGAAAGACTTGTCAATTTTCAATGCATGGATCGGAAACCTGTTGAGATAGCCCAGTGATGAATAGCCGGTGCCAAAATCATCGATGAGCAAACGGATATGAAGGTCCTCGAGTTTTTGCAACAGAGAAGTGGCGAGTTCCAGATTACCCATAATGACGCTTTCTGTTAATTCGAGTTTCAATAGTTCCGGCGGAAAATCCGTATCCTGCAGGATTTTCCGGATCTGGATGATCAGATCGGCCTGTGAGAATTGTCTGCCCGAAATGTTCACTGAAAGAAAAAACTTTGAAGAAAACGATTTGTGCCATTCGCGCATTTGGCGACAGGCCTCTCCGAGTACGGAGTAACCGATAGGAATGATCAACCCCGTTTCTTCGGCCAGAGGAATTATCTCTTCCGGACCCAGTATGCCTCGTTCGGGATGTTGCCATCGAATCAGAGCTTCGAAACCGGTGATTCTTCCGTTACTTAGAGAAACAACGGGCTGGTAAACAATCCGGAATTCATTGCGTTCTATGGCGCGGCGAAGATCCGTTTCCAGTTGCAGCAGCGCAAACGCTTTGCCGTGCATGCTTTTGTCAAAGACTTCATAGCGGGCCTTTCCTTTTTCTTTAGCGCGATACATGGCCGTGTCCGCGTCACGAAGCAACTCCTGTGCTGATTCAGATTCCGCTGTACTCATTGCAATTCCGATACTGGCCGTTGTAAACACGTCGCGTCCATCGAGATTGAAGGGAAGCCTCAATTCCTCCTGAACTCTCTCGGCCACTTTAACTGCGCCGCGAATGTCCGGAATATCTTCCACAAGAATTGTGAACTCGTCTCCACCGAGACGGGCAATCGTGTCTCCGGGGCGAAGTGAGTTCTGCAATCGTTTTGCGATGTCGATCAGCAATTGATCGCCGGAGAGATGTCCCAGGCTATCGTTGACTACTTTAAACCGGTCTAAATCCAGAAATAGAACGGCAAATGACTGAACTCTTCCGCGAAGAGCGGACGACTTTGCGCGAACAACGGCTGTTGACAGCCGGTCTAGAAACAGTGCCCGGTTGGGAAGCCCGGTTAAACCGTCGTAAAATGCATCATGCAGCAATCTTTCTTCGGCAAGTTTTCTTTCGGTGATATCCGACTGTGAACCTGCGATACGCGCCGGGCCTATTTCATCGCGCACCGCGACTCCCCGTGTAAGCATCCAGCGAAATGTGCCGTCCCTGTGCAACATCCGGCATTCGCTCTCAAACTGAGGTGTTTTTCCATCCAGATGTGCAGCAATCTCAGCCTTCACACGTTCAATATCTTCGGGATGGACCCGACTGAACCACTCCATCGATTTATTTCCAATTTCCTGTTCGTGATAGCCAAGCATCGATTTCCAGCGAGCTGCGTAATAAACTTCGCCGGATTTCAAGTTCCAATCCCACAGGCCGTCGTTGGCGCCCAGCACCGCCAGCGCGTAGCGTTCCTCGCTTTCCCGCAATGCGATAATGGCTCCGGTCAATTCTGCGGTCCTTTCATGAACCCGCTTTTCAAGTTCGTCATGAGCTGTGCGCAACACCTTTTCCACGCGTTTTGCATCGGTCACATTCAGCAAAACTCCTCGAAAACGAACGGGATGGTCCTGATCGCAATCTGCGTGAAACAAATCCTTGATCCAGACGACCTGGTTGTCCCTGGTTATCATCCTGTACTCGATCTGATACTCCGTTCCATCGAGTAACGCCTTTTTTACAAACCCGATGGTCCAGTCCAGATCTTCAGGATGAAGATGATTCTTCCAGAAATCCGTCGTTTCTGTCCATTCTTCAGATCGAAAGCCCAGAAAATGCTGGGCCTGTTTGCTGACAAATGTAAACTGACGGTCGATCCCGTCGGCCTCCCACACTATTCCTTCTACAGAATTAACAAGGTCCCGGTAGCGTTTTCGCGAATCAGCAAGCGCAGTTTCCAGAGCGATACGACTGGTGGCGTTGCGAAAAACAATCACAAATCCTGACGAACCGTAAAGCGGAGCCGTACTGAAATCTATTGTCATCGCGGAGCCGTCCCGGTGTAACAACATCGAATGTTCTCCAAGAGTTTGACTCATTGAATCCGTCATCACGGAAGCGTCCACCAGACTTCCGGGCATGTCATGGTACGTTTGAAATACAGTGTTCCATGGTTTGCCGGAAGCCTCAGCCAGCTGCCATCCGGTCATGTTTTCGGCCGGTTTGTTCATGAATCGAACGCGGCCCTGTTCATCCGTTATTAAGACGGCTTCCGCCATTTGCTGAAGGGAATGGACGGGCCACGATTCTTCTTGTTTTTCCATCTCCGTTTTGTGTTTGTGTACGGCCAGCTCGATTACCGCTTGCAATTGCTTTACTTGAAATGGCTTGATCAGAAACCCGTAAGGGCCCGCAAACCTGGCTCTTTGCAACGTGGTGGGATCGGCGTAGGCGGTCAGGAACACAACCGGAAAGTGATATCGCAGGCGGATTTGCTCTGCGGCTGCAACTCCGTCCATATCGCCTTTCAACAGGATGTCCATTATAACCAGGTCCGGCCGGGTTTCTGATGCGCGGGCGACAACACCTTCACCCGAATCAACGATGGCGATAACAAGATAACCCAGACCTTCCAAAACGTCGCGAAGGTAATTACCAAAGTTGATGTCATCTTCGGCAATCAGGATTCGCGTCAACTGGATTTTTTCCATGATCGACAACCAGAAGAAAAACTCTATATCATTTCTTCAAAATCAAAAGTGGCCATTTGAAAATCGAAAAGGCGAACGCTCAGCGCACCAGGTGGTAATGTGTTTGTCGTGGAAGAATCCATTGGGCCTTCCCTGCCTTAATCATTGCCTCTTCTTCCTGACCCACCCAGAGTTCTTGATTGTCCCATTCTGAAACGGGAGTTTCTGTCGAGAGTTCTATCGAAAACCATGTTCGGTCCCACACGGGAACATCGCCCCGGCCGGGAATATTCTCCTGGCGGTCCCACATTCCGATCAATGGGCCGGCTCCGTGACCGTGATCTCCTATCGGATGAGTGTAGACTGTTCCCTTGATTCCAGCCGACTTCATCGCGGCAAGAGTTTCCTGCAAAATTTCGTTTCCCGTTTTGCCGGGTTTCAGGCGCTCCATCAACAGGTCCTGCAGGCGGTTGGAATTCAGCAGGGCCCTCTGAATTCCGGCAGGAACATCCTTTTCGCCGTCTTTCAACACATATCCCATATGCTGCGTGTCGGTGTTCAAACCCATAGCGCTGATGCCAAAGTCCGTATGCAATACGTCTCCACGCTCGATCACAATTGTTTTTGCTTCATCGAGAATTCGAACTCCTGTAGCTCCTTTTCGTTGCACGCGAACGGATGGATGAAACCACACATTCATTCCCATACGGTTCACTTCCTGACGCAGCCACCAGACCACATCCTGGCTCGTCGTTTTTCCGGGAATGATCACTTCACTGGAAAACGCCCTCGAAATCAACATATGTACAATCAGCATCATCTGTATGTATGGTTGGTCCATTTCCGGAATCCGGGCCGCGATGTATTCAACCGGCAGCAATTCAGCGTGAACAAAACGCCTGGTCCATGTTGTACCAACCGCTTCCTCTAACGATTGTTTCTCACCGGCGGAAAGGCCATCCGAAAAAGCGTGGGTACTTGAGATGTTGACCGCAATGGATTGAGGTTTCCGCTCCTCCAGCAGTTTTTTCAGGAGCGCCCACTGCCCCTGGCCCCACAATTCACGATTCTCAACTGCAGGATCACGATATACTTCATACAGTCCACCGTTGGATCCCCCACCCAGAGCGAGCCGCTCCACCCCTTTTTCCGGACCTCTGTCATGAAATACATAGATCGTTCGGCGACGCGCTGCGAATACGGTGGGCGAAATCAGAGAAAAAAAGACAGGGTCCTCGTTGTACTCGCGACAAATTACCAGCCACAGTTCCACGTTGTACTTGCGCATGAGTGCAGGCAAGACTCGTTCTAATCGTAACTTCAACCATTCCTGCTGCGCCTCCGCCTGCAATCGTAAAGGCGGTAACGGTTGAATGTTTTCAGAATACGCAACAGTGGTAAGCAAAAGAATCAAGAAAACCTGTTTCAACATAGTCAACCTCCCACCGCCTTGTCGGATTGAAAAGGGCTAAAGATCCAGTATTTTCAGTGCATGGATGGCATGTGACAACTGAGATACTTTGCGTCCTACTTCCGTCCATTGTGTCTCGATAGTCTGCGCAAGTATATAGCAGGCCTGTTCAATCCATTCGCGATCTGCTGTTACGAATTCAGCGATAGAACTGACGGCATCCAGGCAGTGACCGGTGGGATAAACGACCGCTTCGGCAGGATGAAAGCGATGCGCGGCCACGTCTTTCAGTCGTTGCGCCCATTCAGCCGGCCGGCGAGGTATCGCCGTTTCCCGAAACCAGCATCGATCCAGCGAGCCGTCCTCCTTTTGATTCCTTTTCATCAGATTCACCGCGCCAAGAAGGTACTGGTACGCATCTTTCCAGACGCCTTCCAGTTCATGCGGTTCGATGTCTTTTTCCACACAGCACCTTGAGACGGCAAAAGCAATTCCTTCAATTCTGTGAGTCCCGAAGCAAAAACCTTCGCCGTAAGGAACCGTGCATTCCTTTTGAAGAATTCTCTCCAGGCTGACCAGATCACCCTTTGCGTTATTCCATTCGCGTAAAATTCCAGGAAAAACCGAAAACAGCATCAACGCCCACCCGTGTTCCGCTTCGTTCAAGACGAATGAAGCCATCGCTGCCCCGGCAACATCTACCAGCGTGCCCTCGTTGCCCCTGTCGGTCCGAATCACAGTACCTGGAAAGTGAATTCCCGCAACGGCAAGTATTCCGGAAAATTCAAAAGCCCTTGTATCGCCTGTATCGGCAAAATACGGACCGTACCGCGAGTCTTCTTTGATTGCGCCGGAATCCTGACAAAGAAAATCCACTGCCCTCTGATGAACGCCCGATGAAAGATTGTAAACAGTCTGCGCAGGACCGCCTGCCAGAATGAGATGCAAAATATCCCTTAAAGGGAGCGAAGTATCCGGTTGAATCTGCGGAAGCCTGCTGATTGCGTTTTCAGACGTATGAATGATCATGAGAAAAGAGCATCAATGATAAAACCATCTGTCGCTGTGTAACGGATCTGAAATGACGTCCCACTGTCTTCATCGGCAAGAATGATTTCCGATCCGACGGTTTGAGATTGTTCATTCAATACTTCACGAATCCGCTCTTCCTTCATACTGCTCAGACTTCGCATATAGTCAAACGCTTCTTCAAATGTCATGACTTGTAATTCCTGTTATATGTCCACACTAATTATAACTTACGCGCGGTAGGATGCCTGGATATCAAGCCCAAATTTTCTTTTTAACCAACACATTCTGTGCTTGTCGGATTCGAACCGGCCTCTTCCTTGCCATGCGTCGCCCTCAGGTTGTGTTTTATTCTTTCATGCCAAAGTACACTTGTGGTCCGCTGAATACCCGTTGCGCATCAAGTGTGTGATGGATCTTTAACAGAATCACAACCCATTAGTTTGGTGGTTTCAGCGGTGCCGTCCTGCAACCAGGAGTTGCAGGACACTTAAGTCTTTTCGTCTTAGGAGTTTAGATGCGGTTGATCGCCTACCGGCTGCAACCAGGGGTTGGCGATTCAGGGAGGAACGCCTTTTATCATTTCCTCCTAAGTGATTGTGTAAAAATCACATCCGATGCTTGCGCTCCCATGGCACGCAAGTTGCTAAGGTGGGAGTTCTAGTTCTTTATCGTGGTATAATTTGTCGGTTTTACCTTTTCCGTTTGGAAGAAACGACGTAAATCTCTTGGAGGGAAAATGAAGTTCAATACTATTCGATTCTGGCGGGCAACGATAGCTGGAATCACATTGGGTATTTTTTGCGTGGCCTCGCCGGCAGATGCGAAAGTGCAGCGCGGCGCCAGGCAAATTCAACTGGTCAAGAAAGACACATCACGGCCTCTTCGCGATATCGCTCCGGCCCCCCGCCCTGCAGGAGTGAATTTTATTCGTGAAAATCCGCAGTTCATTGAAAAGGCGCCGTTCCGTCCGGATGGAGCCATGCAAACCTCTACTTCTGTTTCTTCGAATGCTCCCACCACAATCAGTCAGTTTGAAGGAGTCGGGGAAGGGCTTGGTGGTTATAACGCGATCTATGTTCCCCCCGACACCAATGGTGATGTGGATGGCAGTTATTTTGTCCAGACGGTGAACGTAGACCTTGCAGTATTTAGCAAAAGCACGGGATCTGCCGTACTGGGACCGGTTTCCATCAACACTCTTTGGGATGGCTTCGGAGGAGATTGCGAGTTCACCAACGATGGCGATCCGATTGTGACTTACGATCAGTTTACGGGCCGCTGGATCATTTCGCAGTTTGCTGCCACCAACACACCTTACCTGGAATGTGTTGCTGTTTCGACGACTTCAAATCCAACAGGTACTTATCATCGCTATGCTTATTCGTTTGGCAGCGATTTTCCTGATTATCCGAAAGTGGGTGTGTGGCCCACCGAAGATGCTTATTTCATCACCTTCAACATGTTCGCTCCTTCTTATCTAGAAGCACGGGTCTGTGCGTTTCAAACGAGCAAACTCATTGCGGGATCTGCAAATACGATGCAGTGTTTTGCCACTCCAACGGCCAGCTTGCTTGCGGCAGATCTGGACGGCACGACTCTTCCTGCGGCAGGAACGGATGGATACGCTGTCGCACGTAGTGGGTCCGGTCTGGTATCGTGGAGAATCAATCTGGATTGGAACAATTCTTCTAATTCAACATTCTCAGGTCCAACCACAGTCTCAGGTGTTGCCTCTTATAGCAATGCCTGCAGCGGAGGCGGAACGTGCATCACTCAGCCGAAGCCTGCTGCAAAACTAGATTCGTTAGGCAGCCGCCTGATGCATCGGGCAGCATACCGGATCGTCGGTGGTCAGGCCTCGCTTGTGCTGAATCATTCGGTCACGACTTCATTCGTATCGGGACGTAAAACAACCACAAGCGCCGGCGTGCGCTGGTACGAACTTCGTCCGAGCGGCTCCGCTCTCTCGGTCCATCAACAGGGCACGTTCGCACCGGATGCCACATTCCGCTGGATGGGCAGTATTGCGATGGATAAACTCGGGAATATCGGGCTGGGGTACAGCGCTTCCAGCGGCACTCTTTATCCGAGCATCCGCTATACAGGACGACTTGCCTCTGATCTGCTGAACACCATGCAGACGGAAGCTACCATTATCAACGGCAGCGGATCTCAGCAGCAGTACACACGGTGGGGTGATTATTCGAGTCTTGCGCCCGATCCGGATGGTTGCCGGCTCTGGTATACGACGGAATATCTGGCAGAAAAAGGGTCATTTAACTGGCATACCAGAATTGCCTCATTCAAGTTCAGCAACTGTAACTGAGCTCCATGAAATTTTTCCGCGGGGACGTGAGAAGTCTCAAGCCCCTTTATTTTCTACTGCTGTTGTCGATTTCTTCGGCAACTGAATCTTCCGGAGACTCAAAGCGATTCATTGAAGCCGCCGTTAAAAGCAACCTCACTGAAATAAAAGAATTGTTACAATCTGGAGTGGAAGTGGATGTGCGCGATAACGAAGGAGCGACGGCATTGATTCGCGCTACACAGCAAGGCGCTCTGGAATCCGTGAAATTTCTGATCGGACGCGGAGCCGATGTGAATGCGGTAGAGCGGTTGAATGGAGCCAGCGCGTTGATGTTTGCGGTCAGAAAGGCGGAAAACGAAGAAGGGAAGCGCACCGCTCCTATCGAGGCAAAGGTTGACGTGGGGAGAGCGTTGATTCGCGCCGGCGCCAATGTGAATCAGAAAAACCACTGGGGCGGAACTGCGCTGCAGTGGGCATGTGATTCCGGGAATCTTGTAATGGTTCGCGAACTGATCACTGCAGCCGCTGATGTGCGGGCTGGTGATTCAAACGGTTTGACGCCTTTGATGGTTGCGGCAAACTATGAAGGAGAGGTTTATCTGCAGATAGTTCGAGTACTTTTGAGTGCAAAAGCAGAAATCAATGCAACCGACCGGGCAGGCGAAACTGCTTTGATGAAGGCATCCCTGAATCATTTCAAAACAGATACGATCAAACTGTTAATGGATTCGGGGGCGGATGTAAATGTCCGAACAAGAGACGGTTTTACAGCATTGATGCTGGCCTGCAGGTCTGCGCGCGTGGACGTGATTGATTTCTTAATTGATCACGGGGCGGATGCGTATGCGAAAACAAACGAAGGTCTCAGCGTATTCCAGGTGGCCAAACAGTCAGGGTACAAAGATGCCATTCAGGCATTGATCCGGAAGGGCATTACAAAATAGCTGGAATCTGCCACGGATTGCCTTTTTTGCTATCGCCGGATAAGTTTGAACTGCGTCAATAGCGATTTCAGGCGATCCTGCGAACTGTTACGACTTACCCCGCTCTTCCTTCATGCTGCTGAGACTTCGCGTATAGTCAAACGCTTCTCATCTCAATCGTCTCTCGCAATTTTCGCTTCCAGGAATGAAAATTGTGAGAAAATGGCATTTGAGCTCATCCAGAGAGCAGCGATGATATTGTCCGCAGGAATTCGGCTGGGCCCCTACAGGATTGTTGCGCCGCTGGGGCGCGGGGGGATGGGCGAAGTCTACCGCGCGAAGGATACGCGGCTCGATCGTGAAGTTGCCGTCAAAGTGCTTCCGGAGCATCTGGCCACTGATCCTGAGGCACTAAACGTTTTCATCGGGAAGCCAAAGCCGTGCTTGCTCTTTCGCATTCTAATATATTAGACATCCATGACTTTGGCGCCGATCAGGGTGTCTGCTACGCTGTGACGGAATGGCTGGAAGGTGAAACTGAATGAGTCAGACACAGGCGCCTGAGCGAAGAAGACAGTTTATTTCGTTCTCCCTTTTGGCTCTGCTTTTTTTAATCTTAGTGCTTCTCTACGGAAGACCGGTCATTCAGAATGATGGTATTTCATACTACGGGCTTGCAGTTAGCCTTGTTGAAGATGGTGATTTCGACCTGAAAAACCAGTATGAAACGCATCCTGAGATCCGCATTGTCAAAAAGCGGTTTGAAAACAAAGTCGCCTCCCTGTACTCATGCGGGTTTGCGTATTTGTATGCGCCTTTTCTTTACGTAGCGGATCAATTCCAGGTCCTTCGAGAATTGCGTGTTTACAGTCAAAATGTAGTGTTCCCTTTTTCTCACGGCCTGTCGATTCTTCTGGGCAGTCTGTTTTACGGATTCCTGTCGGTTGCTGTTGCCGGCTTGCTCCTGGTAAAGACGGAAACCGTTTCACCGGTTCATGCCATGTTGTTTTCTTCTGCAGCGTTCATCGGAACTCCGTTACTCTTTTATTCCATGAGTACGCCGTCGTTTGCTCACGCGGCCGATACTTTTCTGGTAACTATTTCCTTTTGCCTGGCTGTGACACAATCTACTTTTCCAATCGGCCCGGTCAGATTCCGTAATGTTCTGCTGGGCTTTTTTCTTGCATTTACGGTAATGCTACGTAACAACAATGCGGTCATTGTTCCTGTCGTGGTTGCAGGGCTTCTCTACTTCGATCGTAAAGAGGGATGGAAACGGGCTTTGATGACATCTCTGGAAGTTCTGGCGGGCGCGATTCCAGTTATACTTGTCCATGCTTCTTTTAACCTGTCACAATATGGCAGATTGTTCGCGACCGGTTATGGAGTCTCGGTAAAATCCGAAGTGGCGACAAGAAGAATCACTCAATTCTGGTGGATCCTGTTTCATCCCGTTGCAGGCTTATATCCATGGTCACCGGTTGCCATTCTCAGTACCATCGGGTTGGTTTTGGGAATCCGGAGAAAAAGCAGGACTTGTGCGCTGGCCCTGACTGTTGTTGCCGTTGTTATCTTCAGCATACGATTTGCCGCGATCATTTTTCCTGGAGGAACGTTTGGCCAGAGATTGTTGACTCATCTTTACATTTTCTGGGTACTGGGGTTAGTTGAATTTGTCCGGCGCTTCAAAAAGACCGGCATTGTCCTGGCTGCTCTTTGCGTTGCGTGGTCGTTTCTACTGTTCAACAGCTATTTCACAATTACGGGGTCGGAACAATCACGAATTCTGACAAAAGAAGGAGGATCGTCTCCTGTTGTATGGTTTCAAACCGCGAATCAACTGTGCAGCGATGCGATTCAGCGACAGGAAACGACGGGTTGCATTTCCTTCTGGTACACCAGTCTTGGCAACAACCCCTATCCGGTTCTGTTGCATACGATCATGCGGGACAGGCCGGCAAAGAATGTAGAATAAAGAGAAATTTGTACATGCAGGAGTAGATTTTATGCTGCGCTATTCGATTGTGGCA
>Ga0247727_10002586_pt1 | contig 41087 bp, 27 predicted proteins | sample WisWelCaveWW1625_FD_202498 | JGI IMG/M metagenome (GOLD analysis project Ga0247727, IMG submission 202498) | Biofilm microbial communities from Wishing Well Cave, Virginia, United States - WW16-25 | ecosystem: Environmental > Aquatic > Deep subsurface > Groundwater > Cave microbial mat | place... | reverse complement strand
TGCTTGAGTCGATCATCCATGATCCACCTCCCCGATAGGCCGAAATCCTTACCTCGCACATCCAGCACGCATCACTATCCCAAATTCCAGGCTCCCGGCGGAGATCAATCTTGGACAAACTCCTAGCGGGGGCCATGCGAACCTTTCGGTCCGACGGTTTTTCACTAACCGGAGGGTTCGCCATGCCTCACCATCCTTAGGAGCTGTCCAAAAATAACTTATCCATTTGTACAATCCCCCGTTTCCGTTCCGCATGGATGGGGGGACGGTCATGGCAGACCGAAAGAGAAGACGAATCCGTCGTTGTGGTTGTCGAGACTGTCGGTCTCGTCGTCATCGGGAAGTCATTGAATACCATCGCTCGATCAACCGGGTGATGGTGGAGCTCGACGAACGGAGTCGGCGACTGTTTGCCGGGGTGTTGGCCAGGCAACGCGGTAGGGGCGGAATCCAACGGGTGCGTGAAATCACCGGATTGACTCGGGTCACGATTCGTCGCGGATATCGTGAATGCGAGCAAGCACAGCCCAGCGATTGCGGCCGCATTCGTCGCGTGGGTGCAGGACGTAAACGAGTGGAAAATAAAGTCCTCGCGTCAAGGAATTCTTGAACGAGTTGCTCAAGGATTCGACCGCGGGCGATCCGATGTGTGGCTTGCGATGGACGCACAAAACGCTGCGCAATCTGGGGGCGGCCCTGCGACGGCGCGGCGTGCGGATTGGACGAGGAACGGTGGCCCGCTTGCTGCGCGAGCAAGAGTATTCGCTGCGGACCAACCGCAAACGTCTGGCCAAAACCAAGGATCCGCAGCGCAACCGGCAGTTTCGCGTGTTGACGCGACGACGACGCCATTTTCAGCGACACGGCTGCCCGGTAATCAGCATAGATACCAAGAAAAAGGAGTGGATTGCCAATTTCAGTGATTCCAAAAACGGACGTTCTCATGCGTTCGCCGTAACTCGTTCGTAGGTTTCATAGTCGATGCCCTGGTTTTGATCCGCACGAAGGAGGCGTTGCACGACTTGGGTAATCCAGAGCAGGAATTCTCCGAACCGGAGCAACTCCAGGAACAGTTGCGGTTCCGCACTCCACTTGCCTTTCGCCAGTTGAAAGTGCAACCAGACCCAAACGTTGCGCAGCACCAACGCGATGCCCACGAACAGCAATCGCTGTCGCGGATCGCGCGTGCTCGTCTTGATCCGCGACTCGTTCATTTGCCGGTAGCTGGTTTCGATGCCGAATCGTTTGCGGTAGAGCTCGCGGATCGCGCGCGGAGTCCGGCGAATCTTGTGCACCGCGTACAGCAGCGTCTTGCGGCGACGCTTGCCCGTCTTTTCGTGCACGTACGTTTTGCTGGCGACGCAGATCATGAGGCGCGTGCTGCGACGACGGCCGCCCTGCTGGCTCGTGAGCGTGTGCTCGTAGTAGCCGTGGCGTTTCTTCAAGAGTGCCCGCAGTCCCGTGGCCGGCCGGCCGGCTTTCGGTTTGCGTCCGCGCGCGACCGCGGGAATGATGAAACCGTAGCGGGCGCGTTTCAGATACGTGATCACCGCGACGCTGAAAAAACCCTTGTCCAGCAGCAGATATTGGATGCGCACACCGCGCCGCCGCACGATCGCCAGCAGCCGCTCGACCACCGGCTTCATCGCTTCGCCGCGTTCCACGCGCGACAGGGCCAGCGTGAAGCGATGCCCTTTGTGCACCACGACCGCCGTGGCGTAGGCGTGAAAGTGCGTGGTGCCCGATTTCGGCTGGCTGCGGTAGATTTCCTTTTTGTCCTTGGCCGGCTGGCCGTGGTACGGAATCAGCGTCAAGTCGATCGCCAGCACGCGCCGCTTGCGCGTGAGCGCCTTGGGGAGCTTGGTGACCAGCGCGAGATTCAGGCGTCGCCCGAGTTCGTCGATGTCCGGCAACGCGTCGGCCAAGGCGTTGCGAATCGTCTGATCGCAGGGCGCATCGGCCAAGTCGCGACAGGCGGCGAAGATCGAGACCACGCGAGCCGCCGCGATCAACAGGATTTCGAACAACATGCCCGCCGAGCATTTGGTGCCTTCGTACTCCAGACGCAACGCCGAACGCAACCAGTGGTTGGCGTAGTCGTGAACTTCCGTCTTGGTGATGATATAGTCCTTCCGTGAACGCATGGCTTCCCTCCTTGGAATGACCGGTTTTGCAACCAAGTCATTTTCTCGGAGGACCTTGCGTTCACGAATGGAATCTCACAATTTTGGAACTACTGAAATTAGGATGAAGACCCAGGGTTATTTTCGCTGCACAGGAATCGCATCGCTTCAGCTCACGAGCCACACGTAGAAAGCGATGAGACATAAACCAAGGAACATAGTAGCGAAACCAATGGATGCATTCACCCAGAATGGCAGAATAGTCTCGCTCCTCAATTCATGGTTAACCTACCGCAAAGGAGAACATGGCTTGCATGTGGCCATGCCGTCAATGCTCCGAGGGTTAGTGCAATTGAACACCTATTTCTGCAAGGAGTTTCGCTTTTACTTGCAGGAGTTCTAGTCGAGTGGGGCCGGTCATGGCAGAAGATCACCTACTTGATAAACCTCGATGAGCCGGACGCCATTGCCTGCGGGCAGTTCCTTCAGGCGGTCGCGGCGACCGGATGGCCAGGATACTTCCAGCGAATTCACATGGTCACTTGTCGCGAGTCCCAAGACGATTCGCCGATCGCTTGCGGAGAGATAACTTCCGCCGCCGGCCAGGACGCGCACGATGGACTTGTCGCCAATGGTCGCGGTGAGTTGGGCACCGAACGGCGTGCGGCTGGAATTTGTGCCGATCAGTTCGATGGAGAGGAATTGGCCGGCCGACGGCGTTTCGTTTCGTAGAATCGAGACCGGGCCGGTGTTGTGGGAAATGGCGACATCCGAGCGGCCGTCGTCATCGAGATCGGCGACGGCGACGCCGCGCCCGAGGCGTTTCGTTTGGAAGTAGTCCCCGGCCTGAGCCGATATATCTCGCAGCCGGCCGGAACGGGAATGATGAAAGAACTGTGCCGACATGGCGTAGGGAATCCCGTCGGCACTCAGATCGCTGATGTGCCCGTTGGCGACGAACAACTCCAGGCGGCCATCGTTGTCGGCGTCGAGAAACTGCAGGCCGAAACTGAGTCGCGTTCGTGTGGCCGGCCCGACACCGGTTTGAACGCTCGCGTCGCGGAACAGTCCGCCGCCACGATTGCGAAACAGCACGACACCTTTTTCGTAAAAATTCGACACAGCCAGATCCAGGCGTCCGTCGCCGTCGTAGTCGCCATGCGCGATTCCCATGCCGTTGTAAACTTGGCCGTCGCCGGTGTAGGCCAACCCCGCGGTCAGGGCGACTTCATCGAATCGGCAGCCGCCAACGTTTCGAAACAGCCGAGCTGGCTCAGCGTCGTTCACGGCGAACACATCCAGTTTGCCGTCCAGATCGATGTCGAAAATTGCCGCGGCCAGCCCCTTGCTGCGGGGCACGACCACGCCGGCCGCGTCGGAAACGTCGGTGAACCGGCCGCCGTCGCGATTTTGAAAGAGCCGAAACGATTGGCCGGCGAAATTCTCCGGACCGCAGTACGTGGGAGTGCCTCGGCGGTCGCGACAGGTTGGTTCCGGGCCGGGGCCGACCTGCAGGTAACCTGTCACGAACAAATCGAGTCGCCCGCTGCCCGACAAATCTCCGAACGCGGCCGCCGTACACCACATCTCGCTGCCGATCCCAGCCTCGTCCGTTAAGTCGTGAAAAGTGCCGTCTCCGTTGTTGTGGTATAGGGCCAGCGATCCGTAATGCGTCACGCACAGATCGTCGAACCCGTCATTATCGAAATCGCCCACGGCACAGCCCTGGCCATAGGCCAAATCGCTCACGCCGCACGAGTCGGTGATGTCCTCGAACGACCAATCGCCTCGATTGCGAAACAGTCGGCCCCGGTGCTCGCGATCGCTCGGATCGCGCGGCAAATCGCAGCCGTCGGTGAAAAAGAGATCAGGCCGGCCATCGGCGTCGCAATCGATCACGGCAACGCCGCCCCCCATCGTCTCGCGAATGTTCATGCGGCCGTGCGCCGCGTTGTAATAGCCGAAGCGAATCCCAGCCTCTTCAGCCACGTCGCGAAATCGAAAGGATGGAACTGGGTCGGTAGTTGGACCGGTGGAATCTGCGGTTGTTTGTTTGGCAACCGAGATTGTGGTGACCGAGTTCTCGCCCGCGCTGGGTGGGCTTGGTTTTCCACGTCCACAACTCGCCACAATGGTCACTACCAAATATCCGAGAATCCAATAAACGCGTCGGAAGCTCATGGCAACCTCCAATCGCGATCGATCATTCCAGTGGAAGGCTTCTCAAATTCAGCGATCACTTTACTCTCAAACGCTGCTGCTTCGGTTTTCAGTGACTCATTGGTCGGATTCTGTCGCAAGGCTTCCGTGTACCACGCACGAGCCAGTCGATCGTGTTTCAATTCCACCTCCAGCCGCGCGATCTGCGGGGAATACTTGGCGGCATCCTGGCTGCTCACGAGCGTTGAGAGAAGCGTTTCTCGCTCTGCGAGTTTTCGTGCCCGATCCAAGAATGGTTCCGCTTCAGAGGTTCGATTCGATTGCAGGAGCAATTGCCCCAGCCGGTAATGGCTCTCGCGATGGTCCGGGTCGGCCGCCGCGGATCTGCGGTAATGATCGATTGCCGTATCCGTTCGATCGTCTGATTCCGCAATTCTCGCCAGACAATATTCGACTCGCGGATCTTGAGGCCAAGTGTTTTGTATTCGATTCAGCAGTTGGGCGGCCGGCGCCAAATCGTTATCGTCGATCAAGCACTCTGCCAATGTCACATGGGCCTCAGGATCATCCGGCGCGAAGCGACAGGCTTCCTGAAGAATCTGCCGTGCTCCAGCGAGATCGCTTTGCCGCATGCGGTAGCGGCCCAGCGCCACGCGGGCAAACACGTCGCCGGCGTCGGACGCGACAAACTTTTCGACCGTGCCCATGATTTCCGCTGCGTTCCAGACGATGAATGTGGAGCCGGAAAGCAGCACGAGGTCTGTCGGCCCGGCGGCATCGAGGGCGTGCAGCTCCCACAGCGTGCGGCGCAGATCGGTGCGACGAAGTTCGATCCCGAACAGGAAGACCAAGCGGCGGCGTGCTTCGATGGATCGCGAGTCGAGCTTCAGGCATTCGCCGAGCGCGGTCTCGGCCTGCGACGCCCGGCCGACTTTCAGGAGCACGGTTCCTTCCAGCAATCTCGCCGCGGCACCCTGCGAGGAATTTGACGGCACGTGCGACAAGCTGGCTAGAGCTGCCAGGTGCTGTTCCTGACGAAATTGCACATCTGCCAGCACGAGCCAGGCACGTACACAGGTCGGGTCCAAGGCGATTGCGGCCTCAAGCTCTGACGCGGCAGGGCCCCAGCGTCGTTGTGCCGCCGCCGCTTCGCCGCGAGACACGTGAAATTCAACTTTGGACCGCCGGGCAGACCACGTGGTAGCGCACCACGTTCCAGCGCCGCCTAGGGCAAGCACCAGCACGATGGTCAACCACGCCCATGAGATTCTCATCGATTCTCCCGCGGAACATCATCGCCATTGTTCCACACCGAAAACAATATGCCCCGTTGCAATCGCAACTCATTTGGTGTAGAAAAGAGCTGCAAAATGCGGTCCCTTCGGACTCCCGAAGAACGGCTGCGAGTCGTGTGCATTTTTCCTTTATTCGTTTCCAACGTGGAGGACATCATCATGGCACGCCGAGGGTTCACGCTCATTGAGTTGCTGGTGGTTATCGCGATCATCGCAGTATTGATCGCACTACTCTTACCTGCCGTTCAGATGGCTCGCGAGGCGGCGCGGCGAACGCAGTGCCGGAACAATCTGAAGCAGATCGGCATTGCGATGCACAATTATCACGACACGGAGAACTGCCTGCCCTGGGGCCAAGGGCCGTTCAACTGGAACGATTGGTCGGCGTTCACACTGCTGCTGCCGTACATGGAGCAGGCACCGATTTACAATGCCATCAATTTCATGTCATCGCGATCCGGTGGTTTCATCAATCCGGCTGCACCGGGCACCGTAATCAACACGACGACCCAGAGAATTGCCATCGAGATCGCCCTGTGCCCATCCGATGTGAATCGCCTGACCAATGCCGAGGGCCGCACGAACTATGCGGCGTGCTCAGGCGCGTCGCCGCGGCTCTTCCCCGACACGGCGACAGAGCGAGCTGCCCTGCCCAATGGCCTTTTTGGCCCGGTTCCTGACGGGCGTGCGGTCGTTTTGAAGGACGTGGTGGACGGCACCGCGTTCACCGCCGCGTTTAGTGAAAAGATAAAAGGAGTCGGTTCAAACAACACCGGCACTCGCGACACGCTCATCCCGAGTGCATCAATCGCGGCCATGGCTCGGCCAAATCCCGATAACGACCCGGCGGTAACCTACAATATCTGCAAAGATCGAAGCCCGCTGAATCTGACGATCCCTTTGGCCGCCGTGGGCCGTGCGATGGGCTCGTTGTGGTGGAGCGGTCACCCGTTTTCTGCCCGTTACAACCACGTGATGCCGCCCAACACTCACAGTTGCGGTTTTCCGCTCCCCTGGACCGGCAACAACCTGGACAACGGCGGCGGTGCTTACACGGCGAGCAGTCGCCACCCCGGAAGCGTCAATGTGCTCATGGCGGATGGCACGGTGCGTAGCGTGGGGAACAATGTCGACCTGAAGATCTGGTGGGCAATCGCCACACGAGCCGGCCAGGAGACGATTGCCAATACCGAATTCTGAGGTCAATCGCTCGTGCGGGGAAACGCGATGTCCAGCGTGTTATCGCCCGCTTTTACTTCAAACAAAAGATCCTCATAAGCCAGCCCGCGCTCCAGTGGGATTTGGTCGCCGCCCAGTCGCACTCTGTTCTCACCGACTAGTGTGCGAATCGTATATGTACCGTCCTCACCGATGGGGGCGGTTCGCGATGGCTCCATCTTGCGCAAATAATTGGCCGGGTCGAATACTACTTCACCCGCCGTTGCAAGTTCGCCGTTGATCCGGACTGTCCCGTGAACCGTGGCTTCCGTGGTCGATGAGGAAACACTCGGCTTCTGCTGTGTACAACCACCTGCCGAAATAATGAGAGCGACCAAAAGCATGCCCGATTGTTGAACGTGTTTTTCAAACATGTGAGACACTCCAAATCAGAAAACAGGAAAAGAATGAAACGAACCGCTCGGATATGTTGCATCTGAGCTTCTGAGCTTCAGATGCTAGCCACGGTTTGATCCAAGTGCAAGCCACTGTGAGTCTGACAACGGGTGAGAAATTCGCGCACGCATGGGGTGTCAGTCGGCGTCAACGCGCTAGTGGGGCTGACCGTATCTCCGCAGTGTGCCAGCGGGCTCACGCCGGCCGCTCGCCGGGCTGATAGGCCAGTCACATAGATTCGAGTGATTGACCGACTCAACGCCGCGTCATATTATTGTGTCGACAATGTCGTATTTGAAACTTTCCCCTCGTAGCGGAGGCTTCTCAACACCCAGTGGTTGATTCGAAACGAACGGAGTTGACTGTCCGTCGTGAACGGGCAGTGCTGGTTGGAGTGCTTCTGCCGGGTCATCATCGAGACCCGCTCGATCCGCTTGCCGAACTCTACGGCTTGGCCACAACCGCCGGTGCGGTCGTGGTCGGTTCTCTCACGCAGAAACGAGCAAAACCGGATGCGGGCAGCTACATCGGGCATGGAAAGCTCGAGGAGCTGAAGGCGCTGGTCGTCGAGTTGGATGCCGACGTTGTGATTTTCGATAACGAGCTGACGCCAGGCCAGATTCGAAACCTCGAACTAGGAACCGAAACCAAAGTGCTCGATCGCACGGAGGTGATTCTCGATATCTTCGCGTCGCGTGCCCGCACGCATGAGGCCCGGCTGCAAGTGGAACTGGCTCAGTTTGAATACGCCTTGCCGCGGTTGAAACGCATGTGGACGCACCTGTCTCGCATGGAAGGCGGCATCGGCATGCGCGGGCCGGGCGAACAGCAACTGGAGGAAGATCGTCGAATCGTCGATCGCAAGATCACCGAGCTGCGCCGCAGGATCAAGCACATCCAATTGCGCAAAGAGCGTGAGGTACAGAGTCGCGCGGAGGAAAACACCGCGGCCATCGTGGGGTACACGAACGCCGGCAAGAGCACGCTCATGAACGCACTGACAGGGGCCGGCGTTCTCGTCGAGGACAAACTGTTCGCGACTTTGGACACGCGCACCCGCCGCTGGCACATCGACGGATTCGGAAACGTATTGCTCAGCGACACGGTCGGATTCATTCGCGATCTGCCGCACAGCCTCGTGGCGTCGTTCAAGGCCACGCTCGAAGAAGTCCGCCAGGCGGATCTCCTGATCCACGTCGTCGATGCCTCTTGCAGCTCGGCCCGCGACCAGATTGCCGCGGTCAATTCCGTGTTGCAGGAAATCGGCTGCGACAAGAAGCCCACGGTGATGGCCCTGAACAAGGCCGATCAAGTTTCGGATCGATCGTATCTGGATGTTTTGCGAGCCCACTATCCCATTTCGATTTCGATGAGTGCCAAGACTGGGGCGGGCGTATCTGATCTCGAACGCCTCGTCTCTCAGACGATCGCCCGCGAGTTCGTCGATGCGGAGGTGGAGGCATCCGCGGGAAATGGAAAACTGTTGGCTTACCTGAAATCGCACGCGCTGGAACTAAGTCGGTTGTACGACAACGGCCGCATGGTCATGCAATGCCGGCTGCCCCGCCAATGCCTGGGTCAGGTGACGCGGCTACAAGGGATTTGCCGCACAATCTAGTCCGGGTGCCCGATTTGGTAGTGGAAGCGGGCCAACTCCATCTCCACTCGCAGAATGCGTTGCCAGATCACCTTGGTGATTTGTATGCCGCCTTCGGCCGATTGGTCTGTCACCTCATCCACGGCCGAGGCAATCTGCTGATGAAGATATAGCAACAGTTCGGCCAATTGGGCCGCCTGGGCCGGGCTGAGTCGAGTCGGCAGGGCCGGGGCCGAACGAGGCGTGACCTCGGCATCACCCGGTGCCTGCGTAACGTGAGAAATCCCATCGGCGTGAAAATTGAGCTGAAACTTCAACTCGTCCGAAGGTCGATCGATATTTGCCGCAATTTGATCGGTTACGCCAGCCGGCCGCGTTTTGTTGCCCGGCAGGTTGGCGGGTGAGTTCATCGTGTGTTCCTGAGCACCTGGCTTACTCGGCGTGGAACTCATGAGTTTGTCCAGTTGCTCGGGGCTGCCAATCAAGAGCACGGAACGGCCCACCGAAATTCGATCGCCCAATCGGAGGATGGTCAGCGGAACCGGCTCGCCATTGACGCGCGTGCCGTTGGTACTTTCCAGGTCGGTGAGAACCAATTGGCCTTGGTCCTCCTGAATCTTTACGTGGAATCGGCTGACGCGCTCATCGTTGAGCTGGATTGTGTTGCCCTCCTCGCGCCCGATCGACACGGGAGTTCCCAAGCGAGAGAAGACCCTGCCCCGGTCCACTCCATCCAGAATCTGAATTGTTACTTCGGCCATTAGTGATTCAGCACGAATTCGCTGGAGTTCAGCAGCGACCAAAAGATGTCCTGATACCCTTGAATCATCACATCGAAGGGGTTCTTATCCTTGGCGTTCGTCCAGGTAATTCGCAAGACTTCGCCGGCGAGCTTTCGCTCCCGTTCCGTGGGCCGGCGGCTCACCGCGGACAGGTACAGATCGTTTAGCAAATTGTTATCGAGATTACGAGCGGCCTTGTTGTTCTTGAGGATCTCACTAACGCGGCCGTGCAGAAAACTGCCGGGGTCCTTGGACGTGGCCTTGGCCATCAGCTCGCCGTTCATCAGCAAGAGCGCTTGCGGAATTGTGCCGTTGAACGTGTCGGCCTCGGCGTTTTCGTCGTTGTTGAATACGGTGGTAAACTGACGTTGCAATTGCTCCTTCATTTTTTCGGCCTGTTCCCAGCCCTTGGTTCCGGCCTGGTTTGCCTGGCTGGCAACCAGTAGCGAATCAAAAAACTGTTCGGGCGACATTTGCTTCAGCGGATAGTGGCTGCACAGCGCGTCGTCCTCTTTGTTCGTCTTGTTGCTCTGGCTCGACAGACTGTACGGCAGGCTCATGGTGATCCACGAGATCAGCCGTTTCAGGTCGTAATTGGATTCTTTGAAGTTCTCCGCCAGTTTTTCCAGCAGTTCCGGGTTCGAAGGCGGGTTGTGTTCGCCGAGGTCGTCCATCGGGTGCACGATGCCGCGGCCCAGGAAGTGGCCCCACATGCGATTGACGATGGCCTGGGCGAAGTACGGGTTGTCCTGAGCGACGATTAACTCGGCCAGCCGGTCTCGCAGGTCCATGCCGGGCGTCGGGTCGAGGATTTTCGTCTTGCCGTCGATCCACAGGGGCGGCGTCACTTCAACGAAGGCACTTCGCTTGTCGTAGCGCACAAACAGATCGGCCCCCTCTTCGACCGGCTCGTCCTTCAACTCCGAGAACAGGAAGATTCGCCGGCCCGTGTCGTCGGTGTCGTTGAATTCTTGCTGGTTCATCCGCTGCAGGAACGCATTGATGCCCCAGAACGATTCCTGCTTGCGATCGTTGAACGGATGGTCGTGGCACTGCGTGCATTGCACCTGCATGCCCAAGAACAGCCGCGTGGTAAACGACGTGGCCGGAACCTTGCCGTCATTCATGTGCGACAGCATGAAGTTAGTTGCCCCGTTGAACGGAACACCCATCGCGGTGGATTTGGACGTCGAGCCGCCCTTGGCCGTGACCAGTTCGAGGACCATCTTGTTCCACGGCTTGTTCAGTGCGAATGAGTCACGCAGGTACTTCGACATGGCCGCCCGGTCGATGTTGCGGCCCGGTGTGCGCCCAATGAGCAGATTGGACCAGATGGTCGCCCAGTACTTGGAGTATTCACCGGAGTACTTTTCATCGTGCAGCAGCGAGTGGATCAGCTTGGCCTTTTTCTCCTTGTCGCGGCTATCGATGTACTCCTTGGCTTCGTCGAGCGACGGCACGTGCCCGAGAATGTCGAGGAACGCCCGGCGGATGAACTCGCCGTCGCTGGCAACACTCGACGGCTTGATCTCGCTTTCTTTCCAGCGCTCGCGCACGGAATCGTCGATCCAGGAGACATTGTCGATCGTGACCGACCCCGATTTCTTCGTCTCCTTCTGAGCGGCCCCGGCCGGCGGCGAATAACAAACGGCCCAAAGACTTAACCCACAGCACCCGATCCCAAAGAACATTCGACGCACGGCTAATCGAAACATGTTTTTGAATCTCCCGGGAATTGCCTCATGCTGGTTAGTTGTAACTGCTTCCCAAAACAAACAACGCCACTGAGCTTGCCCCAGTGGTTCAGCGGCCTTTGCGCTACTCGAACCGCATCGAACCCCAAATCCTTGCGACCCGACACCATTTTGGCCAGCGCCAGCCCAACTTGGCAAGTCATCTGGCAATGGCACACTTTGCTCGTAGTGTGAGTGTCTCGCTGGCGGTAGTTGCGGCATTGCTCACGCACTCAGCCGGGCGGCTGAGTGAATTTCGTGCAATCGCTTGTACAGCTCGCAGCGGATGAGCAATTCACGATGAATGCCGACATCAATGATTCGGCCGTCATTCATGACGACAATCCGGTCGGCTAGTTCCAGCGTGCTGAATCGGTGGGTGATGAGAAACGTCGTGCGATGGCGAACAAATTCCGCAAGCACTCGGTGGATGAGCGATTCGCTTTCGACGTCGAGCGAGCTGGTAGCTTCATCAAGGATCAGAATGGGCGGGTCACGCAGAATGGCCCGGGCCAGTGCGATCAGTTGCCGCTGGCCGCCGGAAAGCTTCACCGCCCGCTCGCCCACGTTGGTTTCGTAGCCCGCCGGAAGTCCTTCGATGAATCGATCCGTGCGAGCCTTTTGAGCCGCCGTGTGAACTTGGGCGCGACTTGCGTGCGGGCTGCCATAGGCGATGTTGTTCCAGATCGTGTCGTTGAAGAGCACGGTCTCTTGAGTGACGATCCCAATCTGCCGCCGCAAACTGCGGAGCCGTACCGAGCGAATATCCTGGCCGTCCACTCGAACACTGCCCTGAACTGGATCGAAGAATCGCGGCATCAAACTCAGCAGCGTCGTCTTGCCGCAGCCGTTCGGGCCCACGATGGCAACCGTCTCGCCAAAACGAACTTCGAGATCGATCCCCTTCAAAACCGGTTGCGAGCCGGGATAGTTAAATTCAATGTTTTGGAATTCGATAGTGTCGCGATGGCCAGCGAGGCAAGGCAAATCAGGTCGATCGACGATCGCTGGCTGTAGATCGAGGAACGCAAAGATCCGATCCGAGGCAGCGGCGGCGCGCTGGATTCGGCCGTACACGTTAGAAAGTTTTCGCACGGGGTCGCTGACACCCGCCAGCAGCGTGTACAGCAATGCCAGACCTTCCGGGTCCATCGGGGCATCGGCCATGCGAACGCCCAACACATGAGTCTGTTCGTATTCCGTTTCTCCGATCACGAGAAACGCCCCGGTCAGGACGGCCACGGAAATCGCCGAAACACCGATCATCTCCGTAACCGGACTGGTTAGCGCTTCCAACCTCACAATGCGGAGTGCCTTGCGAAAATAGTTTTTCGTCTCCAGAAAGAATCGCCGCCGTTCCTGCGGCTCGGCCGTAAATGCCTTGACGATTTTGATGCCCTGCAGTCCCTCTTGCAGAATGCGATAGATCGACGACATGCTTTCGAGATATCGCTTTGTCGCCCGTTTCATGGCCCGGCCGATCATGCTGATCAATACCACGGCGACCGGCACTAGCGCGAGCACCACCAGCGAAAGCCGCCAGTTCACCCAGCACGCCAGCGCGATGCACGCCGCCGCCTTCAGCGGCTCGCGGACCACTTTGCCGATCAACGTCTCCATGCCGACCGCCAGCGTTTCCATGTCGTTCGTAAATCGAGTCATCAGGTCGCTGGAACCGGTCTCGGCAAGCGCCGCCAGGTCCATTCTCATCGTGTGCCGGTGCAGTTGGTTTCGCAAATCGAACATAGCGTGCTGAGTCACACCGCCTACCAGCGACTCGTGGAAGAAGATGAAGAGTCCCTTTGCGGCCAAGCTCGCCAGGAGCAAGAGCATCACGAGCACGAGTGTCTGTCCACGATCTTTGGGTACGAACCGGTGAATGACCTGCTGAGCCAGCTCGTACAACTGGAGATTTCGCTGAATGCGACTCTGGTCGCTTTTGAGCAAGAGGATCTCTTCAAGCAGCGATTCGCGGATTTGCCGATCAGGCTCGGATGATTGCAATCCTGCCAGGACTGCTTCTTTTTTCGCGACTGCCCGATGCGACTGCTCAAGCTGATCACGGTGCCCTTGAACCTCCGCATCGACCCACGTTTGCAGGTTCTGCTGGTGGAAGAACACCTTCAAGATCGGAAAGACGCTGGTGAGATTGCCACCCCAGAGCACCGCGACGAAGAGGGCGCAGCCGACCGACAGCCAAAACCTGAGCCGGTACCGCGTCGCCACTTGTAATGCCCGAAAGAAGTTACGCATCGAGTCGGGGGGTGTACCAGAAGGCTGAAAAGCGGGCAATTGCACTTGCCTGATCCGCGCGATCCGCAAAATTTGTCAAACCGGAACAGACCACGAACCGCCACTTATTGATCGCATGGAACGCGCTGCTATACTGCAAAGCTCACTGGATGAACTCGACTATCCAGCGGGCAACAGACGGGCAACGGGCATGGGATGCGGTCGGATCGCCAGGTCCGGCCGATTTGAAGAACCTACCTAGGAGCAGTGATCACATGAGCGAGACAGCGACAACCAAGGGAACTGCCGCAGGAACGAAGGGGCTCGAAGGCATCATTGCCGCTAACAGCGAAATCTGCTTCATCGACGGCAAGGAAGGCCGCCTGCTGTACGAAGGCTACAACATCCACGAGCTGGCCGACAAATCCAGCTTCGAGGAAATCTGCTACCTCTTGTGGAACGGCCGGCTTCCCAAGCGGGACGAGTTGGAAAAACTCGATCGTCAGCTCCGCGTCGAGCGTGCGATTTACCCCGAGGTGTTGGCCTTCCTGCGCGCGGTGCCGAAGAACGCCGTGCCGATGACCGTCTTGCGAACCGCCGTGTCGATGCTCGCCCTCTACGACCCCGATGCCGAAGACATGACGCCCGAGGCAAACCTGCGCAAGGCGATTCGGCTTACCGCTCAAACCAGCACGATCCTGTGTGCATTTCATCGCATGCGTAACGGTCTCGAACCCATCGCCCCGAACGCGGACCTGGCCCACGCCGCCAATTTCTTGTACATGCTCCGCGGCACCGAACCGAACGAGGTCGAGGCTCGCTGCGTCGATTTGATCCTGATCCTGCACGCCGATCACAGCCTGAACGCCAGCACGTTCGCCGGCCGCGTGATCGCATCGACGCTGGCCGACATGCACTCGGCTGCCACCGGCGCGATCGGCGGCCTCAAAGGCCCGCTGCACGGCGGCGCCAACCAGCGCGTGCTCGAAACGCTCGCCGAAATCGGCGACGTGTCGCGCGTCGAAAAGTACGTGAAGGACCTGCTGGCCAAGGGCGGCAAGGTGATGGGCTTCGGCCATCGCGTCTACAAGGTCGAAGACCCGCGAGCCATGCACCTGCGCGATTGGGCCAAATCGCTCGCCGAACGAACCGGCAACTCCAAGTGGTACGACATGTCGGTCGAAATGGAACGCATCGTCAAAGAGGAAAAACAGATCAGCGTAAACGTCGATTTCTACTCGGCCACCGTGCAGCTTTGTCTGGGAATTCCCGCCGATCTCTTCACGTGCATCTTCGCCGCCAGCCGCATGGCCGGCTGGACCGCCCACGTGATCGAGCAACAAAAACACAACCGCCTCATCCGCCCGCTCGCCGAATACACCGGCCCCGCCGAACGACCATACGTGCCGATCGAACAACGTGGATGAGCCTTTAGTCGTACGACGAGGAACCACACCAGCCCGACATTTTTTTGTGTTCCGCGCGCTCGACCTGTACAATCGGTCCATCCTCAGACGTCAGTTGCTCAGTGGGTCGGGACCGGCGTGGGTTTGAGACACCCTCCTTGTGAGCCAATCTAATGACCACGCCTAAACCGCCAGGCGATGAGACGTGAGTCGTGGCTAAATTGCGTTCAATCAATCGAATCGGTCGCGGCCAATTTTGCCGCGGAACAGACCGCTGGCCGTAGAGTGCTTGGAGCGACGGCTCGTTCTGAGCACCTTTCTCGTCAATTCCGACGACGACGCCGACGATAGCTTGTGCGATGCCAGTCATTGCAGCCTGCGCGAGGCGCTTGTGGCGGCGAACGCCGCGAACGGCATCGACTCGATCGAGTTTCAGATTCCGGGATCCGGACCACACTCGATTCGACCACTCTCTGAACTGCCCACAATCACGGACCCCGTGAGGCTGGACGGCACAACGCAACTTGGGTTCATGGGGCGCCCGATCATTGAGTTGGACGGTTCGCTGGCTGGGGATCGCGTCACGGGATTGCGGATTTCGGCGGGCAGCAGCATAGTCCGCGGCCTCGTCGTCAATCGCTTCAGCACCGACGCCATCGCTCTCGAAACGAATGGGGGCAACGTCGTCCAGGGGAATTTCATCGGCACGGACGTGACTGGCACCATGGCAATGGGAAACGGGGCGGATGGCGTCTATGTCGTTGGCGGCTCCGCCTCAAACATCATCGGTACAAATGGCGACGGCGTGAACGACGCAGCCGAGGCGAATTTGATTTCTGACAACGGCAATGACGGAGTCCACATCACCGGTCGCGGCTCGGACGACAATGTGGTAGCCGGCAATCTGATCGGCACTGACTTAACCGGCACGGTCGCGATGGGGAACGAGAATTACGGCGTGGAGATTCGGAACGGCGCGCAGCGGAACCGCATTGGCACGAACGGCGATGGTGTGGCCGACGCGAGTGAACGAAACGTCATTTCGGATAATGCCGCCGGCGGCATCCTTATCCAAGGCGTGGGTACGCGAAATTCCTACTTCGCCGATTTTTCGCAAGGGGCACCCGCCGAGTTCACCGGCATTACTACTACCGAATCGGTGCGGGGCTTCGCCGGGCTCGGCACCGGCACGAACCTGTTCGCCAACAATTTTCTGCGCAACACGACGGCGGCCTCGAACGCAAACGGCACGTTAAGTCAGCGCACGACTTTGACCCTTACAAACCTCGCGGCTCACACCGCCATCGACTTGAACTTTCTCTTCGCCGCGATCGATTCGTGGGACACCGGTCAATCCGCCGGTCCGGACTTCTTCAACGTTACCGTGGACGGGACGACGGTTTTTCGCGAAAACTTTGCGAACGGGGTGCCGCCGAACCCCGACTCCCAAGGCTACAACGCGCCGAGCGGCGTGCCGCTCAGGAATCGGCCGTTCACGAATCTCGGCTTCGACACGAGCTTCGATAGTGCTTGGAATCTCGGACTCGACCCGGTTTTTGACAACATCCCCCACACGGCCAGCACGCTGACGATCGAATGGTTCGCCGACGGCTGCTGCTGGACGGGCGGTCTCGACGAATCGTGGGCCATCGATAACGTCGAGGTGATCGTGGACAGTTCCCAAACATCGCAAAACGTCGTGGCTGGGAATCTCATCGGCACCGATGTGAAGGGCACCGCAGCGATCGGCAACACCGGATGCGGTGTGACGATATCCGCCGGAGCTACAAACAACCTGGTCGGCACGAACGGCGACGGCGTCGCAGACGCTTCCGAACGAAACCTCTTGGCCGGAAGCAAGATTTCAACCGGCGGGACATCGTGCGGCGTGGCAATCACGGGCGGCGGCACCGATCGCAATCGTGTCGCCGGAAATTTTATCGGCACGGATATCAGCGGAACTCAGCCCATTCCCAATGAACACGTTGGAGTCCTCATTGCGAGGGGCGCCCAAATGAACGTGATTGGGACCGATAGCGACGGGATGGCCGACGATGCGGAGCGAAACGTCATTTCGGCCAATCTGACGGATGGCGTCTTCCTGCGCGATCAAGGCACCGATCAAAATCAGGTTGCGGGCAACTTCATCGGCACGGACGTAGCCGGAACAGCCGGGCTGGGCAATGGGAGTTTCGGCGTCCTCATCTTGCAGGGGCCACAGTCAAACCGCATCGGCACGACCGGCACGATCCCAGCGGGCCGAAACGTAGTTTCGGCGAACGAAATCTCCGGCGTTAGCATTCAAGGAAGCGGCGCCGATCACAACATTGTCGCCGGCAACTTCATCGGAACCGATGTGACTGGCGCGAGTCCTTTGGGCAACAAGAGTTCCGGAGTTTTCATCTCCAACGAATCGCGGTTCAATGTCGTTGGGACCGATGGCGACGGCGTCGCTGACTTCAACGAGCGAAACGTGATCTCTGCAAACTCGGGCAACGGCATCACAATAAGCGGGGCCGAAACGACCGAAAACATCGTCGCGGGCAACTACATCGGGACCAACGCCGATGGAACCGAGGCGCTGCCTAATACTTCACCCGGCGTCGCCTTGGCCGCCGGCGCCCAGCGGAATGTGGTCGGCACCAATGGTGACGGCATCTCCGACGTCTCCGAACGGAACGTCATCTCCGGGAACCTCTCAGCCGGTGTCTACATTCGCGATGCAGGGTCAAACCTGAACGTCGTGGCCGGCAATTACATCGGCACGGATGCATCCGGAACGGGTTCGCTCGGAAACGACAATTGGGGCGTACTCATCGAACTCGGTGCACAACAAAATGTCATCGGCACAAACGGCGATGGCGCCGGCGACCTGGCCGAGCGCAATGTTATCTCGTCGAATCTTGGAATCGGCGTTGAGATCCGCAACATCGACACCGATTTCAATTCCGTCGCAGGAAACTTCGTCGGTACTAACGCGGCCGGAACTGCGGCACTGGGTAATACTGGATCGGGAATTGTCATCAATGCCGGCGCGGGTCAAAACAGAATCGGGACGAATGGCGACGGCACGGCCGACGCGGCCGAACGCAACCTCTTCTCGGGTGTGTTGATTATAGGCGGCCAATCAGACTTCAATGTGGTGGCCGGCAACTTCATCGGCACGGACTCGACCGGAAGGACTGCGATTCCCAACGCCAACTATGGCGTGGATGTTCGAGACGGCGCACAAAACAATCGGATTGGTGCCATCGACGATGCACACACAGTGGCCGAGAGAAACGTCATCTCCGCAAATGGCTGGTCGGGCGTAGCCATCTCGGGCGAATTCACTTTCGCGAACCATGTCACAGGAAATTACATTGGAACAAACGTCGCTGGAACCGCTGCGATCGGTAATCAAAACCATGGAATCGTGAGCTTCGGCGATACCTCTACGAACTACGTGGGCCGTCGCCGCGGCCTGCCCGGTACGGAAGGAGCCAGCAATGTCATTTCAGGAAACCAGTGGTCCGGCATCTCGATCTCGGACGACGCAACTCTCCTCATTTACGGCAACTTGATTGGGACGGATGCCGCCGGCACAGCCGACCTCGGCAACGGGCACGACGGCGTCACCTGCAATGGAACGTCCTTTAGCTCCATCGGCGAAGGCTTCTTCTTCGGCCTGACTTTTCTGCCGGAAATGTCAAACGTCATCGCGTTCAATCAACGCAACGGCATCGCGGTGCTCGAGAGCTGTTCGGGATTCATTAACGCTAACTCCATTTTTTCAAACGGTGGTCTGGGTATTGACCTTGGGCCGGCCGGAGTCACTGCCAATGATCCGTTCGACATCGACACCGGGCCCAACGGTTTGCAGAATTTCCCGATCCTCAGATCGGTCACCATGAAACGCGGCGTCACGACGGTTCGCGGCACGTTGGCCAGTGTCCCTAATTCACTCTTCCTCATCGACTTCTTTTCCAGTTCAGTTGTCGATGCATCGGGCAATGGCGAAGGCCAGGTGTATCTGGGAACGATCGACATTAAGACCAAGCGAAAGGGGACCGCCTCGTTCAGTTCCCGACTTGCCGTCCTCGTTTTGCCTGGCGAATTCGTGACGGCGACCGCAACAGGATTTGTGTTACCGGATGGTACGTCCGAGTTTTCGCCGGGGATCACGTTCGTAGCCCCCGCGCGCCGAGCGTTTCAGCCGGCCCAAGTCGTCGCCGCCTTCGTGGCCAGCAAGCTCCGATTGTCTCCAGAAACCTCGCTCGCATCCCGGCAGCAGTCACACAGTGATATCGACAGCGTTCCGGAAAGTCTTTCGATCGCAACTCAGCCCCGAAATCCAGCCACCCCGGCCGTCAATCGCGCTCCCGCTGATTCCCAGATCCAGGTGAGCAATGTCACGGAACAACGGACCCGACAGGTCGTTCGATTGATCGACGCTGCACTGCCTGATTTGTTTGCCGACGCAGCCGAATCGCCGGAAAGCTTGATGCCCAGGCAAAGATGATCCGGGCCATTGAGTGTGGTCGAGTTCGCAAGACCGCACAACTGGGGCGTCGCAGACTCCAATTCTGCGTTCCGATTTCGCATTCTGGGCTCTAAACTCCTAGACCAAGAGCATCGGACCAAAGAAAGTAGCCATTCGAGAAGGCAACTAACACGATTGCCACTAACCCGAGTACCAGAGAAGACAGATCAAGCCGAGTTCTAGGAAGCGCGGCACAAGGGACCGCAACAGCTAGGGCGAAAAACAGAACGGGCTGCATCATCATGACTCGGCACACATACATGTGCCAAGTTGCATTGCTCCAAAAGGCCGGCTTGTCACCGTATTGAGTCCAAAGTGCAGCCCAATCAACGTGGAGCAAAAAACAAAGCGCGACCACATCGAGCACCACGTACGCGGCGACCGTAACCCTCCAGGCTGTGTCGAGTGATGTCGCAACTGGCTTGGTTGAATCAAGCCGAGTACGCTGCTTCGTCGTCGAACGATTCATTTCACCCCACCATCCTTATCCGATGTTCGGACAGGTAGCTGCGGTTGAGTCCGCAAGACCACGGAACTAGGGCGTCGATGGCTGCATCGAGGCGACCCAGCCGACAGCTTCACGGCTTGGTCACTCGATCGTTACCGATTCTCAATAGCTTCTTCAGGTCACTCTGATCGCGTCGCTCCAGGAATCTTATCGTTCCGTCGCCGAGGGCGACGTATGCGCCGCCGGGATGCTGACTGCGAATCGCCGGCCGCGACCAATCATTGATTTCAAAACTCATTTCCTCGAAGTCGAGGTCCTTGGGCTCCAGCCATTCGATGCCCGAATCGGCCACTTCGACGAGCTGGATTTTGTCCGCATAATGGCCTCCGATTCCTTGTGTTGTCATCGACCGACTGCCCGGCCAAAGCGTTTCGTCACCGACCACGGCCAGGTAGTTAGCCTGCGGGGCTTTGCCCTGTTGCCACTCGCTGGGACAGATATAAAACTCCACCAAGTGTTCTCCCAGTTGGCTGTTGTTTGGCCCATTCCACGGCTCGCTGAAATTGTACTGATTGTACAGGTCACCCTTGTCCAAATACGGCATGAGTAGCACGCGCCAACTGTGCATCGGCTTGCCGGTCTCGTCGGCGACGTATGCCGGAGGATAGCAGCCAAAGTCTGTGTGATAGCAGTGCAGTGCAATTGCGATCGCCTTCAAAATGTTGCGGCATGACGGCCTCGGCTGCCCGGTTCTTTCAGACTGAGGAAACAAAAGAGAGAGGAGAATCAGCACAACCGCAGCCACGTTGCAGAACACGCGCACTAACCACAAGTCATGCGAGCGACGAAAGCGCGGATGGAACGAAAGTAAGAAGGCAGAGCCAAGCACAGCGAGAATGACCCCCGTGTATTGAAACCAGAAGTACATCGAGATGAGCATTGCAGCAGCAGCCGGTAAGGCCAGCAGCGTCCTCAGGCCGAATTGAAATCGTCGCGGTTTCGCTGGCTCAGTCGGCAGGGAATTCTCGGCTTGGCTCATATCAGCATGTACGTCAGCCGTTCGGCACCATGCCACTCTGGGAGGTGCGGCACATTCGATTTCCGTTCGGCCAGAATATTGTCGTGACTGACTCTGCGCTCTCGTCTCGTTCCGGTGCGTCAACTTGAGGATTCCGGACTCCGCTTGGGTATTCGATCATCACATGAAGGTCTCCGTGAGCTGTCAAATAGTGCTCCTCCATTGGGAACGAAGCCAACGAAGACTTTGTTCCCTCTGTTTCCTTTTGTTCAAATTTCTGGCCACTTGGCCTACCACCAGTCCCGGCGCGCCGGGACGAGCATGGTCAGTACGCTCGATGTCCACATACCGATTATCAGCCAACGCGGTAGTTTCATGGTCACGAACGCTCTTGTTGAGGATTTGCCGCTCCGTCACCCGGCATCGTACACGCTGGCTTGTCTCACATCATGGTCGGCGTGACCAAGATCGTCGTAGCTTGGACTGATTCCAACGCGACCGTGCGAGACACGGCGATAGTGTGGAGGAAGATCGGCGCTATGTTTCGTGCTCGCGCGGCGGAGTTGATGAGGATTGCCGCGAAGTGGCGAGACACGGTGGCGGTGTGGCGTGATTTGGCGGTTGGGTTCACTGACACTGGGACGGTCTTGAGTGACACAGAGGCTAAATCACTCAAGATCGCCGCAAAATACCTCAGAAGGAAAGACGGAACAAGCGGCCAGATTACGATGTAAGTCATGAATGTGCATTGTGTTGTGGGTAACTTACTGTAGCATGAGTTGGTCCCATCGCGTGGGGTTCTCATCGTGAGGCCATCGGAATGATTCGGTATCTTTATTCGCCGAAAGGAGAAAACCTATGGCGAAAGTGAAGCTTGGTCTGCAAGAAAAGTCGGTGCCGGAGAAGACCCAGTTCGGGACCACGGTGCATACGAATATGACCGGCAACCCGAACTTCCCCACCCCGGTGCCGACGCTGGCCGGGTTGCTGGCGGCCACGAATGATTTGGCGGCCGCGCTGGCCGACGCGGTGAGCAAGCGGCAGGCGTCACAGCAGGCCACCACCGTGCAAAATCAAAAGGAGGCCGCGTTCGATCTGGTCATGACGCAGTTGGGCAACTATGTAGAGACCACATCGGGCGGCGACGGGGCGAAGTTTCAGAGCGCCGGCATGGAAGTGGCGTTGGAGCCATGCTTCCGGCTTTGCGTGAGCATGCGTTCGTTATAACTGAATGCATGGCAACCAAAGCGGACTGCCGCCCGGCCTAAACCCCACCTCACTCCCTGAGCAGCCCACCTCGGCCCGCGGGTCGCTCACGGGGTCTTCCTCTCACGGTCTCGAAGCTCGAATGGTGGTATACCCATCCGTTTCCGGCAGTCCGTGCAGATTCCGGCCTCCACGAATTTCGCAAACATCTCCCTGCCGCAGCAGTCACACTTCTGGTACCTCGGGTCCGCACCACGATGGCTTGCAGTCGCCTGCCACAGCCGTGCGATGATTACACCGAAGCTCGCGCCAAGTGCGAGCTGGATCAAGAGGATGGGGACAAAGTCGCCGCCAGTCCATTCATTAAGCAGCAATCCCGGAATCAGCACATAGACGATGGGCGATCCAGGTCCGCACGGACCAACCAGGAACACTCCGCAGATGAGAAACAAGAACGCGACAATCGCACCCATTAACGCTGAGTTCTTCATTGCTTCACCGAATAACGATGCAGGCATGCGACAGACAGTTTCACGTCGATCCCTTCCAGATTCACTACCGCCCGATACCTCGACTCCGGCCAGAGCAACCATCCAGGAACGGCCACGGTCACCAGGCTGATCGTAACGAGGGTAACGACGAACAGGAATCGAAATGTTCGGGAATGTGTCATCTCACTTCACTCCCACCTGGGCCGCGAATCGTGCAATTAACTGGTGGCGGTGGTCCGTCATCGCGAGCCGGATAGCTTGGCGCGGCGAGTGCGTCGTTTTCGAGCGGGCTTCTGAAGAGCGGCCTGGAGCCGTTTGAGTGCTTCCACGTCTCGGCCAGGCTCCCGTTCCGCGATCCGACGCTCGCGTTCAATCCACGCCTTCGAGCCGCCCGGTAGCTTCGCAAGTAGTTCGCTCAGTTCTCGTCGTAGCTCGCTGAGCTTCTTGTTCCCCATCATAAGACACGCCTCAGAAGAGCAAGTAATCGTTCGACCGTTCGGATGGTTGTTGCGGGTGACAGGCCAAGAACCGCCAACTCGGCGGCTGCTTTCTCTACGAGAGTCCCGGCGTCGGCAGCGTCAATTGCCCGCAACGACCCGATAAGTGACTGTTCAATGAAGAGACATAGGTAACAGATGACGAAAAGTCATAGGTTACACTTTTTGGTTTCCCAAGGTGGGGACTCCTTGTTGGTCGAAACGCATTGGTGGATTTATCGCAGGGGAGCTGATCCCGAATTAGGAAAGACGCACCGGTGGTTGACCGGTGCTTCCTTCGGTCTCAGCCCGGCTCGGGCGCTTGGGTCGCGTCCCTGCGTTGCCCTATCCTCCCGGCCGGCTCAGAGCATCTTATCCATTTCGAGTGCGGAGTGGGGAATCGTGCGAAATTCTTTCCAGGCATAGAACAGGGCGGCTTCGTGGTCGCGTTCTTCGATGCGTACGTATTGGTCGATGATGCCGTAGCCGGCGAGGATGCGGAAGCAGCGCCATCGTACGTCGCCGGAGAGGCAAACTTTTCGCAGCACGGCGTCGCTCGGGTACCTAGTGGACCGCCCGACCTGAATTGACACGTAGCGGAACTCGCCAGAGTTCCGGTTCGTCCGAACTGTGGCCAGTTCGGCTACCTATCATTTCAGCTCTGTCGGTCCACTAGTCGGCGTAGACTCGAGTGCCTTCTTCCTTGCGGATCGAAGTTTCGAGCTGGTCGCAGTGGAGTTCGACGGAGAAACGCATATCGCCGGGCCGATCGCCTCGAACGCGGACTAGAAATCCGGCGTCGGCCTTGGGGGCAAGCCGTGCGATCGGCTCGAAGATGATTTCTTGGCCCGTGATTTCATAGCTCACCGGCCCCTCCGCCTTCATCGGTTTCATGCCCTTGGGGGCCACGGCCTGAACAATCACGTTCGTGGCCGCCTGCGATCCGCGATTCACCACGCGGATTTCGTAGGTAGTTTCCGTGCCGACTTCGATGGGTCCGTTCAGATCGATCACTTCGAGAAACAGGCTCGATACTCCTTCGACCACCGTGCTCGTTCCTGCTTCAGCCCGCAGACCGCCTTCGGCCGTTGCGACGGCCTGCGACACGAACTCGCCCGTGGATGTCGGCCGTACGGTCACCGTCACCGTTCGGCTGTAGCCTGCGGGCAGCTCATCGAAACTCCATCGCACGGTCTTTTTGTCCTGACTCACCTTGCCCGCGTCGCTGGCATCAAGCCACACGACGCCTTCCGGCAGTTCATCGACGATCGACACGCGTGTCGCCGCCGCGGTGCCCGGATTGCTGAGCACGATCGAATAGGTTGCCGGCCGATCGAGATACCGCCGCTTTGGGCCGGTCTTCTTGAGTGTCAGCATCGGCTCGATCACACGAATTCCCGCCTGAGTCTCTTGGCGCAGTCCGCCATCGGCGACGACCTCGGCGATGTTTGTCTTCTGGCCGGATTTTGCGGCGGTCAGGTCGAGCTTCACCTCGCGCGTTTCGCCGGGGGCGAGCGTGCCGATTTCGTATTCGATCTCTTCACCGGCCGGATGCGTGAACCCGGCGGGCACGACATCGCGGACAAGCACGTTTGTGGCCGAGCCTGTACCCGGATTTGAAACTCGCAGCGTGAAGACCGCATCCTGGCCGACCGTGACTTCTCGCGGGCCCGTCATGCTCAGCATCAACTGCGGCCGAGTCACGTTCGTTCGCACGCCTGAGATCGCCATGCAAGTCACCATGGCGTGGCATTCGAGCGTCCCTTCGGTCATCGGTTTCAGTTGCAACTTGAGCCGATGTTCTCGGCCCGCTTCCATACGATCCAGCGTCCACGTGGCGGTCCCCTCGTCGACCTCCGCCTCCGGGCTTGCCGAAACAAACTCGCTGCCCGCGGGCAACTCCGCCTCGACGCGAACATTCTCCACGGAATTCGTTCCCTGATTCTTCACCACAAGTTCGAACTCCGCGGGCGTTCCGTATGACGCATTGGCCGGGGCAATCATCTCGATGGAGACATGATTCACCTGCTGTGCCGAGGTTTTCGCTGGCCGCCGAGCCACTTCGCTCGTTCGTTTCGACGGATCATCAACGCGGCTAGGGATCACTTTCCCCTGCTGACCCAGCGCGGTCAGAGCCACGCCCAACGTAACCAACCCAACCGCCGCCAGCCCCAACTTTCCTTTTGCGCCCATGAGAACTCCTCTGGCACTCGAGTATCTGAGTGGGCGGGCTAAGTACCCGAAATGGGCAAATTTGAGAAGGCCAGTCCAGGCTTCGGTGAATTTGATCGTCGTTGGTGTAACGAGTAGTTTGTTCGCAAGTGGAAGGCTAAAGTATGACAAAGTCACACACCTTATGAAGAAGCACGGTCCCATGAAATCGAGTTCACGTAATCGTTCCAGGCGCAGGGACTTCTTGAGGGCCACGCTCGGATCGGCAACCGCCGTGGCAATGAGCAATCAGGCACTTGGAATGAGGCGGCCAGACGCCCAGACACTGCAAACGCCGGCGCAGTCGCGGAAGAAACTTGCGGTCGTTACGACTGCGTACTACTACCTTTCTCATGCCTACCACATTTGCGGGCGGTTTCTCTATGGGTACAAGCGAGGCGACGGGCACCATCAACCGGGATTCGCTATTGATGGGATGTACGTTGAGCAGCAAAAGGAAAACGACCTCAGCGAAGAGCTCAGCCGCAAGCACGGGTTCAAGATTTATCCGACTGTTGCGGAGGCCCTGACGCGCGGCGGCGACCGGCTTGCCGTCGATGGCGTGCTTTTGATCGGCGAGCACGGCGATTATCCGTACAACGATAAGGGCCAAAAGCTGTACCCGCGGTTCGAGCTGTTCCAGAAGATCGTCGAGGTGTTTCGCCAATCGGGACGCAGCGTGCCTGTGTTTTGTGATAAGCACTTGTCGTACGATCGTCGGCGTGCAAGCCAGATGGTCGAGACCGCGAGGCAGATGCAGTTTCCGCTCATGGCCGGATCGAGCCTGCCGGTTACGTGGCGGCGGCCGGAACTGGAGTTGCCATTGGGAGTGGAGTTCCGGGAAGCACTAGTGGCGTCGCGCGGCGAGCTGGAGATTTTTGGAATCCATTCGCTCGAGGCCTTGCAGTGCATGGTCGAGCGGCGCACGCGCGGGCAACAGGGAGTGAAGGCGGTGACATGCCTCGAGGGCGACGCGGTGTGGAAGGCGGGCGACCAGGGCGTTTGGTCGTGGGAACTGCTCGAACACGCACTCGGTCGCAGCCCGAGCCGAAACGCGGGCGACATCCGCGAAAATTGCCGCCATTTCCGGCCTGCCACCGGCAATCTGAAATTTGTCGTCAGTCCTGTGGCCTTTGTGGTTGAGTATCGCGACGGACTTCGGGCCACGGTACTGGTTCTGAATGGCCACGTGGACGACACCACGTTCGCCGCACGAGTTGCGGGCGAGGCGAGGCCGGTGTCTACGCTGTTCTATTTGCCGCCGCCGCCCGGTGCCGCCTTCTTGGAGGCGCTCACCGTTAGGATTGAGGGATTTCTCGCGGGCGGGGTTCCACCGTATCCGGTCGAGCGGACACTCTTGACCGGCGGCATTTTGGACGTGGCACTGGAGTCTCGAATCCGTGGCCACGTGCGGCTCGATACTCCCGAACTCGACATCTCCTACAATCCGCCCGCCGATTCTGGATTCCTGCGAGGTGATTACACCAGGCCAGCTTGAAATCAAGCGACATTCTTTTCTGCCGGGCGAATATTCCAGTGGCCTTTCGACCAATGGCCCGCTCCGCTTGAATAATCAAGTTTGCACGAACCGTGGCCAAACTGAGTTTCCGCCCAATCGCTTTGCGGCAAACATGGCTTGGTCTGCCTGGTGCAACAAATTCGCGGCCGAATTCGCTTCGTCCGCTGTCGCGGTCGCAATTCCAATACTGCAACTCAAACGAGCAATCTGATTGTCATTGTCAAAGACAAATGGGGTCCTACCGATTGCTGCGAGCAACCGCTCGGCGAGCCGTGCGGCCGATTGGTGGTCCGATTCGGGCGCAATCACGGTAAACTCATCGCCACCAAAGCGACACACGACGTCGCTGCCGCGCGTACTTTGTTGCAGACGCCGGGCAACCTGACGTAGGACTTGATCGCCCGCACGGTGGCCCCACTGATCGTTGATCGGCTTGAAGTGGTCCAGGTCCAACACACACACGCTCAGCGGCAAGCCCAAACTCATGCACCGATCCAACTCAACTTTAAGCGATTGTTCCATGTAACGACGATTGGCAAGACCCGTGAGCGGGTCCGTCACCGCCAACCGAAACTGCTCACTGCGCGAGTGCCACAGTCCGCTGACTCGCCACCTGCTCTTTGCCGACAGCTCTTCCGCCCGCTGGTCAAAACTGTCGAGAGTCCGCAGCAGCGATGTGCGAGCGCCGATAAGGTTGACGCACAAGCACAGGTCGGAGCCCAACACGTCGGCGGGCAAGATCACGTCCGCAGGGCCATCGGCGTCCGCCGGCGCTATCCAAACTATGGCCGGTCGAAACGGCGGCTGCTCGGCGATTTCGGGAAGCCGCGGGCCGGAAACAATCAGCACGTCAGTTCCGGATTCTCGCAGTGCCTCGGCGAGCGAGTTTTCATCACCAACTTCACGCAGCGAAAACGCGGCCAGGTCGGCGGCGCGGCGAGTGCGATCGGCCGGATTGGTGCAGAACAGCAGCACGCGCAGCGATATCTCAGCGGACTTTGGGATCATGGTCGGCTAGAATCCTCTCCGGTGCTGGGACATGCTGACTCTAGTCCGCGGCCTCCAGCACGTCAATTATCGTGAGGAGTTGCTGATGACCGGTGGTGAGATTCTGCTGGAATGCCTGAAGGCTCAAGGGGTGCGAACGATTTTCGGCATGCCCGGCACGCAGAACCTGGCGATTTACGATGCGTTTCACCGAGCGGGGCAGGGCATTCAGCATATCCTGGTCCGCAACGAACAGGCCGCGACCCTGATGGCCGGCGGCTTTGCACGAGCGACTGGTGAAGTAGGCGTGGCATTGACCGTGCCGGGACCTGGAGCGACCAATGCGGCCACCGGGATCGCCGATGCGCTCAACGATTGCCAGCCGGTGCTTTTGGTCACCGGCGGCGTCGAACGATTCATGCAGCATCGCGATCGCAGCAAACTCTTCCACGGGCTTGAACAGGAACGCGCGTTTCGGCCGTTCGTGCGATACTACGGGTGCCCGCAGTCGGCGCAACAGATTCCGCAAGCCGTACGGGCGGCGTTTGCGGCAATGTGGTCAGGTCGGCCGGGGCCCGCGGTGCTCGAAATCCCACCCGATGTGGCCGCCGAAGAGGCAGGCACGCCACACATCCCGCAACGCATCGTTCCGCGATTCGATCGATTGCCAAACCCCTCCACAGTTCAGCACGCCGCCGCGTTGCTGCGCCAATCGAACCGGCCGGCGATTCTGGCCGGTGGTGACGTCGTGGCGTCCGAGGCCATGCCCGCTTTGGAATTGCTCGCAAACTGTCTCGGTGCTCCGGTGGTGCTTACCCGGCTCGGCAAAGGCGCTTTGCCAGGCGATCATCCGCGACTCGTGGGCAACAGCCGACACAAACCGGCCAGGGAAGTGCTGGCTGCGGCCGATGCGCTGATCGCTATCGGTGTACGGTTCACGCAGATCGACACGGCGAACTGGCGCATGCCGATTCCGCCCGTGCTCATTCAAATCGATCGCGACGCGGCCGAAATCGGTCGCGAGTTCCCCGTGAGTGCCGGACTCGTCGGAGATCTCACCCCCTCGGTGGACCGGCTGATCCAGGTGCTGGGCAACACACCCGCCGTGACCGGCTGGGGCAAACAGCTCGCGGAGATTCAATCGAAACACCCGCGAAGGCCAGTTCCGGTTTTGAGCGACATTCGCGAAGTGCTGCCACCGCACGGCATCCTCGCCTGCGATATCACGTCGCTCAGCTATCGCGGCTTTGAAGATTTTCCAATCCTCGGTCCGCGCGATTTTCTCTATTCGTGTCACTACGTCACGATGGGCTGCGGCCTGCCGATGGCACTCGGCGCCAAAGTCGCCACTCCCGACCGGCCGGTAGTCGCCTTGTGCGGCGACGGCGGCGTCATTATGTCGATCGGCGAACTGGCCACAGCCGCTCAGTACAACATCGCGGCAGTGATCGTGGTCGTCGTTGACAACTCACTCCTGGCCATCAAAGCCTCCCAGGCCAAACACTACGCTGGCCGGCTAATCGACACCGACTTCCCAAACCCCGACTTCGTCGCGCTGGCTCGATCATTTGGCGTTGCCGGCCACCGTGCCACAAGCCTCACTCACTTTCGCACGCTCCTCGCCGAGTCGCTTAAACTCGAAAAGCCCGCCCTGATCGAAGTCCCAATGGCCGACCGCCAAGCCGAGATCATGCAACAGATTCCCTGGCTGACGGGCGAGTAGGGCGAGGGTGAGGGACGATTGGCAAGGGACAAGGGGCAAGATTCGGATCTTGTCGGTTCTGGCTCTCGACCCTTGCCGCTTGACCCTCGACCACTCTCAATGTGCGAACCCTTTTGCCGCCAGCCAACGTTCGGCGTCCAGTGCGGCCATGCAACCGGTGCCGGCGGCGGTGACGGCTTGGCGGAAGTAGTTGTCGGCCACGTCGCCGGAGGCGAACACGCCCTCGATTGAAGTGTACGTGCGGTTCAGCGTGGTCCAGCGGATGTAGCCCTTTTCGTCGAGTTCGAGCTGACCCTTGAGGAAGTCGGTGTTGGGCGTGTGGCCGATCGCGCAGAACATGCCGGTGCAGGCGAGTTCTTCGGTTGAATTATCCAGGGTGCTCTTGAGCCGCACCCCCGTGACGCCGTCTTTGTCGTTGCCGAGCACTTCGCTGACGACGCGGTTCCACTTCATAGTGACCTTCGGATTCGACAGCGCCCGCTGCTGCATGATCTTCGATGCCCGCAGTTGGTCGCGGCGGTGTACCAAGTTAACGGTACTGGCGAACTTCGTGAGATACGTGCCTTCTTCGATGGCCGAATCGCCTCCGCCGACGACCACGAGTGGCTTGTTGCGAAACCGCGGCAATGCCCCGTCGCACACGGCACACGCCGACACGCCGCGATTCTTGAACCGCTCCTCCGATTCAATTCCCAGGTAGTTCGCCCGCGCACCCGTCGCGATGATGACAGCCAGCGCCTCGACCGGCGGGCTTTCGAGCGGCGTAAGAAGAAACGGATGCTGCTTCAGGTCGATCGACGTTATGTCGTCTGTGACTATTCGTGTTCCGAAATTGATAGATTGTTGGCGCATTAGCTCCATCAATTCCGGTCCGTAGACCGCCCTTTTCTCAAACGGTCCTTTTTCGTATTGATGTTTGAGGCTTTCAAATCGACCTGGTAGCAAAGCAGATCGAGAGAACAAGGCGAATGCGAGTCCCTCGGAGTGAGGGAATCCAGGAAAATTCTCTACCTCCGTGGTCAGAGCCAACTGACCGAGCGGAAGCGTGCCCTTTAGCTTGTTCTCCTCCGAGATTGCTCCTTCAAAAACAAGCGGCTCCAGATTCGCACGCGCGGCGTAGATCGCCGCGGTCCATCCGGCTGGTCCGGAACCGATGATGACAACTTTTTCGGCCATGTTGTGCTCCTTGTGGTCGATCTCAATTGTGGGGCGGCCATGATGGCCTGCGGTCGCGAGGCGGTCAAGCCGACTGGTTTCCAGGAAAGTTTATGCTTGACATTGCCGCGCCAAGAAGCAATCATCCGGTTCGATTTCATTTCCAGAAAGTCCGCCTGTTCAGGATGGCAGGCGGGTCACGTGCATCGGACGCATAGTCGCTCGGTTGATCCGGGGGGAAATGGCTATGCAATTCTTTTCTGGTCGAGGCACCGGTTGCAGACGCAGTTCTCAAGGTAACGTCTCACGGCAACAAAAAGATCGTTCGCGCGCGGCAGGCAAACGAAACGCACGGGCGAGACGGACGCGCAACAAAGTGGAATTGCAACCGCGCGTCGGGCAGCCGGAGTTGCTCGAATTGTATGAAATGACCGGAATGATCGTGTTACCGATCGGAGACTCGTCACTGCCTGCGTCGGTCGGCGGATTGTTCCTGAACTCCTTCGCCCCCCCCCCCTCACGCGGATTATCAAGGTAATCTGCCAGTCTTGGACGGACGTTCCGATCTGCTTTCGAGAAGTGCGATGGTCGCGATCACGGACTCGAGTATTTCGCGTTCGGGAAACTCGCCTGGGGTCGGGGCAATTGATAGTCGAGTTTCGACTGGTTTCGCGTCCGACGAGACGGCGGAAGAAGAGGCCGGCACGGTGAGGCCGGGCGCGTTGGGATCGGAATGGGCGGCCGGGAGCGTACTTGTTTCGGTACTGGGCGACACGATTCAGTCTGTTTTGCCCGATTCGGCGGGTCATCTTCGCGACCTTCAGTTCTCGCTTGCGTCCGGATCAGGCGGGTCAGGTTCCGGGTCGGCCGGATCTGTCCCTTCCGGGAGTGGAACGACTTTCGACAATCTGTTATCGGCCCTCACGGGACAAGACCCGATTCCGCAATCGGTCAATGCAGCTCCGCAGTTGTCCGATTCGTCTGACCCCGGATTCGCACCGCCTGTTTTGGGGCCGAGTACGAGCGAGAAAGTTCCGTCGCAACCCACTACGGCGACCGGTGCGACAAATAACGGGGCTGCGACCGCAAGCGGAACACCTCAGGACGGACTCGCCAAGTCCGTTGAAACTCCGGGCGGGCAACCACTCACGTTCAACTCATCGGCTGGCGCCGGGCAAGTGACGGGAAGCGAGATTGGATCGTTCGATGGATCATTCGGTCCGAGTGCCGGAGCTTTTCAGATCATGTCGCCGGGCGGGCCATGCGGCGGTGGTCCACCGGGCCTCGGGGCCTCTTCACCCTCAACTCTCAACCCTCAACCCTCAACTCCGCTCGGGCCGCCGTTCTCTCCGCCAGGTCACTGCAATTCCTCGGTCCCAGATCCGTTATATGTCCTCGACTGGAATGACGGATTAGTTTTGTTTGCGGGCGTAAAGGAGTACGAGTTCCCCAGCAGGCCGGTGGACTTGCGGGCGCAGGTTTATGGGGCAACGGTGTCAAGCTATTCGTGGGACTTGACGCAAGCCCCGGATGCAACCAACGTCTCGGGGTCGAGCACCTATCGGTTGCAGTTCACTTGGAATTCAAGTCCTCAGTGGGAAGTGGGCCAACTGTACAAGACCGAGACGATCACGGTCACGGCGACGATGACCGATAGCTCGCAGCAGTCCATGACGCTCACCTTCCGGCTGCTCAATGCCTCGGGCGGTGTCGGCGCGGCCACTTGGCCCGCAGTGCTTACGCCGGACAAGCCGCTGGAGCAGGGGTTGGGGGTTGGGGGATGGGGGTTAGAGAGTGATTCGGCTACGCGGCCGTACGCGGTATCGCTCGAAAGCGGCGTGTTGTACGCCACGCACTCGCTCCCGGCGTACAACCCCGGCGTGCCGGCGCTGGGGATGACTTTCAGCTCGATCGCGGCCGAACGGCGCCCGATCTTCATCAACCGCTACGAACTGGACCCGAACGCCTCGGTGCCGAACACGGTTAGCGCACGGCTCCAATTCAACGGCTCTTGGGGATCGAGTAAATATTACGACACCTCGCCCTCGACGACAAAATTCAACCCCGGCGACATCCTGCAGATTTCGCTCCAGGCCGATGCCGGTAGCCTCAGCACCGGCCGCTACGACTACACCTTCGAGACGACCGCGAACTACAGCGGCAGCTCGACGACCACGACCAGTTCCGGTTCAGTCACGATCATCAACGAAGAATCCAGTGTCTTCGGAGAGGGCTGGAGTTTGGGGGCTAGGGGTTGGGGATTAGGGGTTAGTGAAGCAGGAAACTTGTTCAACCGGCTGCACGTCGTCACCGGCGGCGTGATCCTCAATCAGGGTGCGGGCAACAGCCTTTGGTTCGCCGAGAGTGGCGGCAATTACACCACGCCGGCCGGCGATTTCTCTACGCTCGTCAAGAACGGCGATAACACTTACACCCGCACGCTTAAGGACGGAACGAAACAGAACTTCAACACGTCCGGCTACCAGACCGCGCTGGTCGATCTGAACTCGAATCGCGTCACCTTCACCTATGACGGCTCAAACAATCTTTCCGCGATGACCGATCCGAACAGTTTGGTGACGACCTTCAGTTACTCCGGCTCGTGCGGAGCCTCAGGCAAGGTGTGTACGATCACCGACCCAGCCGGTCGAGTAACGTCACTCGCCTACAATGCCTCGGGGACGCTGAAAACGATCACCGACCCCGACGGTGCCGTTTCCACGTTCACCTACGATTCCAGTTCCGGCCGCATGGCGACGCTGGTCGATCCGCGCTCGAATACAACGAGTTTCACGTCGAATTTCGCCGGCCGCGTGACGACCGTGACTCGGCCGGACAGCACCACCGAGATATTTGCAGCGTTGCAATTGCAGTCGCTGTGCGACAGCGGTCAATGCACGCAAGGGCAACCCGGCACACCGCTGCTCGCTGCCGAAGCGGTTTCGGACTACACCGACCCGCGCTCGAATGCCTGGGATTACCGGCTCGACTGGCTCGGCCTTGGGTCGAGCACGCAGATCACCGACCCGCTCGGCCAGACCACGCCGGCCGGCCATATAACGGTCAGGCACCGCGACTCGAACGGTCTTGCCTCGATGGTCACCGACCGGCTCGACCGTCACAGCTTCTTCGAGCGGGACTCGAAGGGGAACATCACCAAGCTCACGCACCCGGACCTGAAGACTCGGCTCTACGAGTTCAATTCCAACGGCCAAATGACCAAGGCGACCGACGAGCTGAACCGCGTCACGACGTTCACGTACGACTCCGAAGGGAATCTGACGCAGATCACCCAGCCCGACCCCGACGGCGGCGGGTCGCAGACCTCGCCGATCACGACCTTCACCTACACGGCCGACGGCTTCGTGGAAACCGAAGTGAACGCCCGTGGCAAGACGACGACTTTCTCCTACGATTCGCGGGACCGTGTGACCCAGGTCACCTACCCGGACGACGACGGGGACGCGAACAACAATCCCAAGGTGACGTTCACGTACGACTCGGCCTCAAACGTCGAGTCTCGCAAGGACGAACGCGGCAACACGACCTCGTTCACTTATGACGGCATGAACCGCGTGAAGACCGTGACCACGCCCGACCGCGACGGTGCCGGCGGCCTGCCCGCACCTGTCACGACTTACACCTACGACGCGGCCGGAAACCGCACGGTCACGACCCGGCCCGACCCGGACGGTTCCGGGTCGCTGGCCTCGCCGGTCGCGACGCTCACCTACAATTCCATGAACCGCGTGGCCACGGGCGTCGATGCCCTCTCAAACACAAGTACATTTACTTACGACAACGCGGGCAACCTCACGGCCGTCACCGATCCGCTCTCGCGCACGACATCTTTCACCTACAACGAACTGAATCAGCAAGTCACTCACAAGACGCCACTCGGCAACGTCACGACTTTTACCTTCGACGCCGAAGGACAACTGCTCACGTCGAAAGACCCGCTCAACCGGATTACGACCTACACGTACAACAATCGCGGTTGGGTTGCGACCGCCACCGATCCCACGAATAGCACGTGGGCATACAGCTACGACGCAGTGGGGAATCGGACCGCGAGCGATGACCCTTTGGCGAGCGAAAACAATTTGGGGTACACCTACGATGCCTTAGACCGCGTCATCGCCGTCACCGACCCGCTGCTCCACACAGTCACGTACACCTATGACGCCGTGGGAAACCGGACGGCCGTGACCGATCCGCTGTCCCACACGACTACCCAGACCTTCGACGCCCGCAACCGGCTCACGGTCGTAACACAGCCGGACCCGGACGGCGGCGGTTCACAAACAAGCCCGGTTACAACTTACACGTATGATGCAGCGGGCAACCGGACCGTTGTGACTGATCCGCTCTCGGGGTCAACCACTTTTGCCTACGACGCCGGGAATCGCCGGACCTCGATCACGCAGCCCGACCCAGACGGGGGCGGGTCGCTCTCGTCGCCGATTACGACTTTCACCTATGACAACCTGGACCGGGTCATCTCGCTCAAAGACCCGGTGAACAACCTGACAACCTGGACCTACGACGCGGTCGATCAAGTACTCACCGAGCTGGACCCGCTCGGCAAAACCGCGACCTACACCCATGACGCCGCCGGTCAACTCACGAAGCTCGTGGACCGGAAGTCGCAGCGCCGCGAGTTCGTCTATGACAACGATGGCCGCCGCACGCAGGAGAAATGGTGTACAACCGCGTCAGGCACGTGTACGACCAGCCGAATCTTTACGTACACCTACGATGCCGCGAACCAACTAACCGAAGTGAACGAGCCTGACTCGCGATACACCTTCACCTATGACAACGCGGGCCGCGTGACCGGCATTTCGAGCCTGGCCTCCAACATGCCGCAGGTGACGCTTTCCAACATTTACGACGACGCGGGCAACCGCACCCAGGTAACGGACAACCTATCATCCGCCGGCACCATCGATTTCGAGTACGACGCCGCGTACCGCATGACCTCCGCCGCCATGATCGTCGGCTCCGACTTTGGCCCCAACGTCGCCTTCGGCTACGATGTGGCTGATCGCCTCACGTCGCTCCAACGTTCGATCCCGGTCTGCGACACTTGCCCCGCCGACGACCGTCGAATCCTCTCAACGTTTACTTTTGACAATGCCTACCGCATGACCGCGATCACGCACACCTACTCGAACGGCGGCCCGGAAACAACACTCGCCACTTACACCTACTCCTACAACGCCGCCAGCGAACTCACCAACGAAACGAACGCCGACGGCACGTACACCTACACGTACGACAACACGGGCCAACTCACCGGTGTGGACGCCTCCGGCGGCACCTGCGGCGCCACCGGCTGCGATGAAAGCTTTTCCTACGACGTGAACGGCAACCGCACCATGACGGGCTACACCAGCGGCACCGGCAACCGCCTCACCTCCGACGGCACCTACAACTATACCTACGACGACAACGGCAACACCCTTACCAAAACACGGATCACCGATAACCAAAAGACCGAGTTTTCCTGGGACCACCGCAATCGCTTGACGCAGGTACTCCTGAAAAACTCCGGCGGCACGATTCTTCAACAATCCGACTACACCTACGACGCATTCAACCGCCGCATCATCAAGAGTTTCGACGACGACGGCCCAGGCCCGCACACAGCGACAGTAACCAAAACGATCTACGACGCCGCCCAGCCGCCGACGGCCGATCAAATCTCAAACGGTACCACGCCCCTTCAACCTGACGGCAGCTTTGCTTCCCATATCTTCACTGCTAACCCGTACGGCGACTTCGATGGCTCGAATACTCTGACGATGCGTTACCTCTACGGCAGGGGCGTCGATGAGATCCTGGCCCGCCGCGACGCCTCCGGCACCATTGCTTGGTACCTCGCCGACCACCTTGGCACCATCCGCGACCTCGTCAATACCAGCGGTACCGTTCTCGACCACATCAACTACTCCGCCTATGGCAAAGTCACGGCCGAAACGCAACCTTCTAATGGGGACCGGTTCAAGTTCACAGGCCGCGAATATGAATTAGCAACCGCCTTTTTCTACTACCGAGCAAGGTTTTACAACGCAACAACAGGCCGCTTCCTTAAAGAAGATCCCATCGCCTTCCGTGCAGATGATCCAAACCTGTACCGGTACGTGGCTAATCAGCCACAATTGAAAACAGACCCAACGGGAACACAGCATAGGCCAGTTAGAGATCTTCCCGCGCCGTGGGGGCCATACATACCAGGACTACCGGATCCAAACAGACCAGAGAGCTGCGTGCCTGGTGCCGGTGCAGTCTGCGCTTGGTGGGAGTATGACCACATGGTGTTCGATTACCTATATTACCAACGTGAAGTGACTAGGTGGGAGGCTGAAGCGGTTGTAGAATACATGCCCCTTCCTGGCGGAAAAAAGACTGGGATTTTAATAAAGATTATTTTGAACAATGGCAAGAAATTATGGAACATGATGGAGCGTTTTTTTGAATACGGTGATCCCTCCCAGATGTTTTAGCGACTGGGTTTGAGCAACCAGTTGGGAGCTTTTGGCGCATGCATAGTGGAATTCCTCGTTTGTCCGGAATCTGTGGGCGTGCGCGTTCTCGCTGAGTTCGGACATCGGCCACGCGCGCACCTGCGGCTCGTGGCCAATATGAGAATGTCTCCCGAATGGCCTCCTACGGTAGGGCTATGATCGCCCAGGCAGAGAACAAGAAGAGCGTGTAAAACAGGTGTCATCCATGCGCGAATCCTCTCGAGATTTTCTTCTGATCAAACCTCCTCGGGTGTGGACGGTCTTTCTAACCTATGCCCTTTCCTTCATTCTGGCCGGATTGATTTCTCAAACTGTTCTAATCACGACGGTGGCTTGGAGAAGCGGTTCGGCATCCGGGTCTGTCACCGACATGACCGAGGTTAATTTTCAGGGCGCAAGCGAATCAGAATCAGAGGTCATTCTGCGTGTAGGTTGCGAAGAGACTGTTTTAGGCTGCGCCGCAGTGGGTCTTGCGTTTATGTCGCCCGCTTCTTGGCGGAAACGATTGCGTCTCGTTCGTCCGAGGATTTCGCCCTTAAGGCAGCTTGTATTTTCTGCAGGATGCCCTGCCATCGGGTTTGTGTTTCTTTCCTTGGCAGCATTGAACGTCGGCTATCAAACCCAAACCTTTCAAGAGGATGATAAGTTCCATAGCAGACTAACCGGCGGAGCCATCGTAATCGCGGTGATAGTGTTCGGGTTGTTAGCGGGTACTGCAGAAGAGCTTCTCTTTCGTGGTTTTATCCAAACAAGGCTTTCCGATCGGTGGGGACCAAACAAGGGTGTGCTTTGGTCATCTGTTCTCTTTGGTGTGACGCACTTCAGCGATTTGCCCAACGTGGCCAGCGCAATCGGAGTAGGAATCTATTTGGGCTATGTTACCGAACGTGCAAATAGTGTGCTGCCGGCAATCATCGGTCACGTGACAAACAACGCCGCGATGGTCCTGTGCACTCTTGATCGTATGTCAAGTTTGGGTCCACGTTTGAATCTCTTGATTCTGTGCATATCCATACTGACCCTTCGATTCTCAATACATTACCTAAGGCCGGCGGCGGCGGGTGGCATGCCCTCGGCTTTGCGTGGGCATGCAGAGGGGGAATCATCCAACGGAAGTTCGAGGAAGTGAATCGGTGTGAAGCATCAGCGGCGGCGTGGCTGTCCCTGAAAGAGCTTGTCGTGTCAAGGGGGCCTCCCGGATTATTTCGAGTGCGACTTTTTCGCGAGGGACGTACTCTCCCTGTCGAAGCGGGTTGGCTTCGTTTATGGCTTTGAGGTTGTTTGTTCAGGTCGTCAATGCGATGCCTGAGTTCACCGCGTCTGTTCTGCCAGTCGTTTTTGATCGTTGCACTGTGGATCCGCAGGATAGGGGTAGGGAGGACTGATTGAGTTCAGTCCCCCCTCCCTCCGAACCGGACGGGCGGGTTTCCCGCATCCGGCTCTCCGGTTGATGGTGTTACCTCCGAGAGGATTGAGCGGCCTGGGCATGGGCAGCAACCAGACTGTACAGCCCATGCTCGGCAAAGAAAGCGTCCGGCCAGCGATGGTGGTCCAGGCCCCGACCTCGGCCGCGGTGCCGCGCACGCTTGCGAAGCATACTTCGCAGTCGCATGCGGACCCAGCCGTCGAGCGGCCGGAACGTGGTCTTCCTGGCATTCTGGAAGTAGGCGAACCAGCCACGCAGCGTCTGGTTCACGTCGTTCACGATGCAAGACAGACTGTCTCGCACCGGGGGACCGGAAATGGGGATAAGTCCAATTAACGCGATCGAGCGTCACCGACCCGCTCGATCGCACGACCGCGATCGCATTCGACACCGCGAACCGACGCACGGCGATCACCGACGCGCTGGGAGGCGTGACGTCGTTTGCGTATGACGCCGCCGACCGCTTGACCGCGTTGACCGATTCGGTGAACAATACAACCATGTGGACGTTCGACGCCGCCGGCCGCGTCATCGCCGGGGACAGAAATGGGGATAAGTCCAATTGGGGGACAGAAATGGACCTGAAATGGGGACCTGAAATGGGGATAAGTCCAATTAACGCGATCGAGCGTCACCGACCCGCTCGATCGCACGACCGCGATCGCATTCGACACCGCGAACCGACGCACGGCGATCACCGACGCGCTGGGAGGCGTGACGTCGTTTGCGTATGACGCCGCCGACCGCTTGACCGCGTTGACCGATTCGGTGAACAATACAACCATGTGGACGTTCGACGCCGCCGGCCGCGTCATCGCCGAGATCGACCCGATGGGCAAGTCGCGAACCTTCGAGTACAACGCCGCGGGCGAGTTGACCCGCGCGACCGACCGCAACGGTCGCGTCCGCGAATTCGTGTACGACCTCGACGGCCGGCGCACCGCGGAAAAGTGGCTCGACGGCACCGGAGCAGTCATCCGCACAATCGCTTACACGATCGACTCTGGCGGGCAACTCACCCAGGTGAGCGACCCGGACGCGACCTACTCTTTCACGTACGATTCGCTCGGCCGTGTGCTGAGCATCTTGAATGCCGGAACACCGAACATTCCGCAAGTCACGCTGACCAATACCTACTCGAGCCTCGGCGATCGAATCAGCTTCGCCGACAGCCTCGGCGGCTCGACAACCTACACGTTTGACGCGGATCATCGCATGACGACCGCACGCCTGAACGTCCCGGGCATGGCCGGCCCCAAGGTCACACTCGGGTACGACGCGGCAAGCCGCTTGACATCCATCTCGCGAGTCATTCCTGGTTCGGCTCCTGCTCCGATGCCCGACCCGAACACGCGCTCGACCTTCGCCTACGACAACGCGAACCGCGTCACCGCGATCACCCACGAATTCCTGCCGACGCAAGGCTCGGCCAGCACGCTGGCCAGCTACGCCTACACCTCCAACGCCGCCAACGAACTCGTGAGCGAAACCAACGCCGACGGTGCCTTCAATTACAGCTACGACACCACCAGCCAACTCACGGTAGTTGACGCCTCCGGCGGCACCTGCGGCCCAACCGGCTGCGACGAGACCTTCGCTTACGATTTGAACGGCAACCGCACCGCATCAAGCGGCCACGGCCAGAACCAAACCTACAGCACCGGCCTCGGCAACCGCCTGCTTTCCGACGGCACGTTCAACTACACGTACGACGACGAAGGCAACCTCACTCTCAAATCTCAAATCTCAAATGGCGATCTATGGGAGTACACCTGGGACCACCGCAATCGCCTTACGCAAGTCCTCCTCAAAGACTCTACTGGCACCGTCCTGCAACAATCAAATTACACGTACGATCCCATAGACCGCCGCATCATCGCCACTCTCAACCCCGACGGCCCAGGCCCACAACTCGCCGCTTCAACCCATACGATCTACGACGGCGCCTCCCTCGCGACCAACCCCTACATCGACTTCATCGACCCCGACGGCCCCTCTGGCCCTCAACCCTCGACCCTCGACTCCCGCCGCCTCTACGGTCCCGCCGTAGACCTACTCCTCGCCCGCGTCCCCTCCACCGGCTCCGTTGCCTTCTATCTCGCCGATCATCTCGGCACTGTCCGCGATCTCGCCGACCCCAACGGCAACACTCTCGACCACCTCCGCTACGCCGCCTTCGGCTCCCTCACCTCCGAATCCGACCCCACCTCCGGCGACCGCTTCAAATTCGCTGCCCGCGAATTCGACTCTGCCCTCGCCGCCTACTCCAACCGCCGCCGCAGCTACGACCCCGCCACCGGCCGCTTCACTAGGAGTTTGTCCAAGATTGATCTCCGCCGGGAGCCTGGAATTTGGGATTGTGATGCGTGCTGGATGTGCGAGGTAAGGATTTCGGCCTATCGGGGAGGTGGATCATGGATGATCGACTCAAGC